>CESW01050854.1_pt1 | contig 27951 bp, 25 predicted proteins | sample 531171 | NCBI WGS metagenome assembly CESW01 (sample SAMEA2621859, study PRJEB7988) | marine metagenome | biome: marine biome (ENVO:00000447); feature: surface water layer (ENVO:00002042); material: "saline water (ENVO:00002010), including plankton (ENVO:xxxxxxxx)" | depth 5 m
ATATCTGCTTCTGCTGGAATACTTCCAAAAAGAGTCCATGGTTCAGCATTATTTCAAAGAGGTTTAACCCAAGTCTTATCTACAACCACATTAGGAACTCCAAGTGATGCGCAGGAGATGGATGACCTAAATCCAAGCACTGAAAAAACTTATTTGCATCACTATAACTTTCCACCCTATTCAGTTGGAGAGACTAGACCAATGAGAACTCCTGGGAGAAGAGAAATTGGGCACGGTGTATTAGCAGAAAGAGCCATAATACCAGTACTTCCTGGGAAAGAGACATTCCCATACGTTTTAAGAGTAGTGAGTGAAGTCTTAAGCTCTAATGGATCCACTTCGATGGGATCAGTTTGTGGTAGCACACTTTCATTACTAGATGCGGGTGTTCCTCTTAAGGCTCCAGTGAGTGGTACTGCAATGGGATTAATTAAAGAAGGGAAAGAAGTCAGAATATTAACTGATATTCAGGGTATTGAAGATTTCTTAGGTGATATGGACTTCAAAGTTGCAGGTACTGAAAAAGGTATAACAGCATTACAAATGGACATGAAAATTACAGGCCTACCAGTATCTGTAATTTCTGATGCAATAAAAAAAGCACGCCCTGCAAGACTGCATATCTTAGAAAAAATGCAAGAAGCGATTGACAAACCTCAAGAATCATTATCACCTCATGCACCAAGACTTTTAAGTTTCAGGATAGATCCTGAACTTATTGGAACAGTGATCGGCCCAGGAGGAAGAACTATTAAAGGCATAACAGAGAGAACTAATACGAAAATAGATATCGAAGACGGAGGAATAGTAACAATTGCCTCCCATGATGGAGCTGCGGCTGAAGAGGCGCAGAAGATTATCGAAGGATTAACTCGAAAAGTTCATGAAGGAGAGATATTTTCGGGAGTTGTTACTAGGATTATTCCAATAGGGGCTTTTGTGGAAATACTTCCAGGAAAGGAGGGAATGGTCCATATTTCTCAATTATCAGAGGCAAGAGTAGAAAGAGTAGAAGATGTTATTAGACAAGGTGATGAAGTTACAGTTAGAGTTAGGGAAATTGATAGTAGAGGCAGGATAAATCTTACTTTAAGAGGTGTTGCTCAAAACGGAGGAATGTCTTACCCAGAGCCAACACCAACCCCAGTTGCTCCTATCGGTTAAGAAGAAAAAACAACTAACTATCCTAAATATTAATTATAAATTATTGATTTAATCTGGTCACATAAATTTTTGTGAGCATCATAATTATTAGATGCAATAATTATTCCTCCCTGTTCAAAATTAATTCCACCATATGAGAGTTCTTCATTTTCTATATTTGTAATAGCTCCCCCAGCTGCTCTTAGAATAGCTTCTGGAGCAGCAAAATCCCAATCTTTTGGTGAACTTTTTCCAGGCAAACTTAAACAGATATATATATCACTCTGGCCCTTTAATATTGATGCAATTTTGCAACCAATACTCCCCATTACTATTACTTTTTTGAAACCAATTTTATTTATTAGATTTCGAAGAGATTCATTACCGTGATTTTTGCTAGTAACAATTGTCATTTCTTCAAGAGATTTATCTTTAAATCGAATAAGATTTTTTTGCAGTTTGTTTTTTTTCTCACACCAAACCTTCTCTCCATTAGAAATCCATAATTCATCTTTCATTGGGATTAACACAATTCCTATATAAGGCTTTTTCTTATAATTTAAGGCTAAATGCATAGCATAATTTCCTGATCCTTGTATAAAATCCTTAGTTCCGTCTAGCGGGTCAAAGACCCATAGCCAATCTGTATTTGTATCACAATATTTAGATTTTATTTTTACATTTTCTTCGCTTAAAATTTCCCAATTAACATTCGAATACTTATCATTAATTCTTCGAATAATTAAATCATTAACTTTTAGATCAGCTAATGTAACAGGATCATCATTATTGTTATTTTGTAGAATATTGCTTTTATTTTTTGTTTCTTTTAATATTTGTGAATAGTAATGAAAAATCTCAGAAGCTTCCCAACTGAACATTATCAAATCATTAATAAGATTATCAACTTTTATACCAGAGGGTAATTTCAACACGAAATGAATATTAATTCCTCATCTTCTCACAAAAGACAAGAACCTGAAAGTAGTGTTTTATATATTGTTGGTACCCCAATAGGTAATTTAGGGGATATCTCTTCTAGAGCTTTAAATGTTCTGAAAAATGTATCCTTAATTGCTTGCGAGGACACAAGACAAACAAAAAAAATAATGAATAAATACGAATTTAATAACAAATTAATTAGCTTCAATAAATATAATTCTCAAAAAAAAATTCCCGATTTAATAAGTAATCTCAAATCAGGTAAATCAGTGGCTATTGTTAGCGATGCAGGTATGCCGGGTATTTGTGACCCTGGAGAAAAGCTTGTGAAAGATGCAAGATCAAATGGAGTAAATATTATTTGCATTCCAGGACCTTGTGCAGCAATAACTGCACTTGTATCTAGCGGATTACCCTCTTCTAAATTTTCTTTTGAAGGTTTTCTACCAAAAAAAAATTCTGAACGACAAAAAATTCTTTCGGAAATAAGTAATAATTATAGGACTACAATTCTATTTGAATCGCCTCATCGACTAAAAAAATTATTAAATGAATTAAGAGAATCTTTAGGGGGGGAAAGAGAAATCCAAATATCTAGAGAATTAACAAAAAAATTTGAAGAGCATATTGGAAATAATATTAACCAAGTAATAGAGCACTTTAAAGATAAGGAAGTTTTGGGAGAAATTACTCTAGTAATAAAAGGTAAAAATAACTCAACAAAAAAGTCAGAAGTTAATATTTTGGAATTAAAAAAAGAGCTTAAAGAACTTATAAATGCAGGACTAAATTTATCACAAGCTTCTAAATATTTAGCTAAAAAAACTAATCTTACAAAAAAATTTTTCTATAATATGGGATAGGTTTTAAATTAAAAATGTTTTTTAAAATAAAAAAATTAGTATTTATAATAAGTTTTAATTTGTCATTATTTTTAATTTTAATGATAGGGATACAAAATAGTTCATCCAAAAGAAAAGTTAATCTAATTATTAGTGAGACTGTAAAATTACCCATTAGTTTCATAGTTGGTATGAGTTTTATAAGTGGCACTCTAGTTGGGAATATTTTAAATTTTAATTTCAGTGAAAATAAAGAATGATTTTTCTACAATGCTATTAATTGATCATCGGTAACTATTCTTGAAATCCCTCTATTTAATAAGATTGGAGCAACTATCCTTAAAACATTAGTGTTAGGAACCTTAATGACTTTCTGTTCTTTATTACAAAATCTTTTAGCATTTTTTAAATCAAAGAAAATTTGAATCGTTTTTCTACTTAATTCATCCTGAGATAAAAACTGCCAATCGGGATATTCTTTTAAATATTTTGTCTCTAATTCAATTTTTTTATCTACGATAATATATACAATTTTTGGAAAATCTATTTCAGAAATTGGTATTGATGATAAATCTTTTTGAACTTCATTTTCAATTTCAAAGTTTAAAGGAATTATTTCTGCAAATGTTGTGATTGGGATAAAATCTTCTATCTGATTACTTTTATGTGAAGCTATATAATTTTGTTTTTCAATATCGTTATTTTTAAAAGATATATTTTTTTCTTCTTTAGCAAGACTTGTGGTCTTAGATATATTTGTCAGAAGCTTATATTCATCTTCTCCAAGATTCTTCTTAAGATTCCTAACAATTGTAGCCTTTGTACAATCAAACTCTTTAGCTATATCTTCTATATTTTTTCCAGTAGAAAAATAATTAACAATTACTTTTTTTTCTTTTTCTGATAGCCTTTTTGTCAATTTTAATTAATCATATTCTTTTATTATATTAGACAATATTAAAAAATATTATGTCTTGAAATTTTTTAAATATAGATATTATGAAAAAATCATTTTTATTGTCTGGGCTATACCTTTCAGATATAATAATCAAGTGCTTCCTTAGCTCAGCTGGATAGAGCAACTGCCTTCTAAGCAGTGGGCCGCAGGTTCGAATCCTGCAGGAAGCGTTTTAAAATATTTTGATTATTAAAATTAATATTTAATGAATAGCTTAAAAACTACCTATAGTTTTTTATCAATAATCAAGGACTTTTTGATTATTTATTTCGTTTACAACAATGAGTTTAATAAAATATTTAATGTTTCTCCAAATTTAATAATAATATTTTTTCTAGTAACATTCTGGTTACTGGTTAACTATATCTTAGGACAGTACGAATGGAGATTTAAAGAATTGGGAGGGAAAATACTATCAAATGGATTAAATACATTTTTTATTCTAATCTCAGCAAGTATTATTTATATTTATATAAATTTATTAACTGATGAAATTAATATAAATATTGCGGATTTATTTATTTATTTAAATACTATATTTAAAATATTTTTATATATCTTAATAACTCAATCAATAATAGACTTATCGTTAAAAAATTATTTTATAAATGTAAATAAATGGTTTATAATTAGTAATGATGAAAACTTTGAAGAATTAATTAAAATCAATTCAAGATTTAATAATAATTTTAAGTTTATAAGATCAGAAAAAGAAATCTTTCAAGGTAATTACAAAGATTTAAAAGGTTTAATAATTGATCAACAGACTAGCTACAAATATATAGAATCTAAAATTTACATTGAAGCAAAAAAAAGAAATCTAGAGATTTTAAATATTCTTCAGTGGTATGAAAAATATTTATACCTCTCTCCTAATACTTTAAATAGTTTAAACGACTTATTAAGTTTAGAATTAAGTCTAAATTTTAATAATATAAATTACAGAATAAAAAGGTTAGGCGATATTTGTTTTAGCTTGTTTTTGCTTATTGCCTTGTTTCCATTAATTGTAATCATTATTATAAGTTTGATTATTATTCAAGGAAATCCGATAATATATTTACAAACGAGAACAGGCTTAAATTTTAAAACATTTAAAATAAGAAAATTTAGAACAATGATAATAAATGCAGAGATTGATGGCCCGCAATGGTCAAATAAAAACGACACAAGAGTGACATTTATTGGAAAAATATTAAGAAAATTTAGATTAGATGAATTGCCCCAATTATTAAATGTTATTAAAGGAGATATGAGTTTAATAGGTCCAAGACCTGAGAGACCTGAATTTGATAAAGAATTAAATAGAAAAATATATAATTACAATTTTAGATATTCAATCAAACCTGGACTGAGTGGTTGGGCACAAGTTAATTATCACTATGGAGCTAATATTAACGATACCATAAATAAATTAAACTATGATATTTACTACATCAAGAATCAGTCAATTTTACTTGATTTAATCATATTAATTAAAACAATAAAAATTGTATTTAATGCAAGAGGATGGGTATCTAACTCTTAAGGATATGATTAAAAATCTTTTTATATTTTGAAGAAGTTTTGGAATTATCATTATGATATTTTAAAAAAATCATAATACAGTTATTTGATAATTTCTTATAAAGTTCTTCATTATTAAAAAGATTAATTAACTTTTGATATTGTTTTTTATATAAAATGTTTTTATCAATTATTACCCCATTTTGATTATCTTTTATTAATTCATTTACACCCCAATAATATGAAGAAATAATGGGAGTCCCAAAAGACATGGACTCTAAAATAACAGTTGAATAAACCTCAAATTTTGAAGTTTGCATTAAAAATGTAGCTTTTTTCAAGTATGAGAAAATAATTTTCTGACTTTTTTGACCAAACCAAGTAATATCTAAATTTAATAACTCAGTTAATCTAATCATTTTTTCTTTCAAAGGTCCCTCTCCAAACCAATATGCTTTTATAGGAATTCCCTCTTTAGTTAAAAATTGAACCCAATCAATAAATTTTGAAGGTCTTTTCAATTCAATTAGACTGCCTATTCCAATAATTGTAAATGGAGTTTTATATTTTTCTGATATGGAAATTTCATTATAAGAGTTTTTAGAATCCAGATTAAGCCTTATAATTTCAATCTTTTTATAAAGAAATTTCAGCTTAATAATTGATTTTAGAAAATAATAGTCTTTATATCTTACACATATATATTTCTCACAAAAGAGCATTACAATAATCTCAATAACAAAAAACAGAGGAAGAGAGATTTTATTTTTTTGCAAAAATCTTAACCCATGATTTGTGTATACAAATCTCACTTTGAAAATTAATTTTAAAAAAACAGTTAAGAAACCTGACTTTAAAGCATGTGAATGAAATAAAGTATTTTTAAATTTAGTGGCAATATTTTTTAAAACTAAAACTTTTTTTAGAAAATTAAATAAATTTATTTGATTATCAAATTCAACTAATTTAGACCCCTTATATTTAATTTCAGCTACTTTATTAATGTTTTTTACAGTCACTATATGATCAAAAGATCTTAACTCTTTTGATTTAACTAGAAGACTAATATAGTTAGCTATACCACCAGAAATTTCCGAACCTGTTTGTAATTGAATAATTGAATAAACATTCATAGCAATATCCAATTTGATCTATAAATACCTAATTTCACAGTTAATTGATTTGGATACCAATATTTTGGTGCAATAATTATTGAATTTTCGTTTTCTCCTAAATAAGAAGCCCACCAGCTATATGAACTATTAGAAATTATAAAGTGATTACAAAAGCTCATATAAAGCATGTCAATATGGGCTTCATTTTTTTCTTTAGATATATAATAATTTATATAACTTGGAAAAATAAATTTTTCTTTTAAATAAAAATGATCATTGGTAAATATAACAAATTTTAAATTATTATTTTTAGAATATAAGTAGTTTATAGCCTTTAAATACCAATTAAAATCACAAACAAAATGTTCTTTTCTTGAGGAATTAAAATCTACAAAGTCGCCTAATCTAATATGCAATGCAACGGTCTCTGAATCTTCATAAATATTTTTCAAATTTTTTCTGTAGTCTAAGTAAGTTTTCTTAATGGAAGTTCTAATTTCAAAAAAAAATTTTTCTGACTGCCAATAACCATCAATTATTGTTGAATTATTTTTAAGTTTTTTTGAATTTAAATTATTATATTGTTTCTCATTAAAAATATTAAAAAAATTTTTTGAGATTCCTACTCTTATTAGTTTCTGGTTAATAAATCTTTTGACTTTTAAAATAAAATAATCAAATTTATTTATTTTTTTAGCCTTTTCCCCCAAATAATCAAGTGCCCATTCTCTTTTTACTGAGGCATATGAAGTTAGATCTATAAAATCAACTTCGGAGTTAATCCATTTTTCTTTTAATGTTTTTGCTAAGGCTAATTGGAATAATTGATTTCCTAGTCCTCCAAAAAACAAAACAGATATTTTTTTCATCTAAATAGTTGAGTATTTAAATATTACCTAAGAAGACAAAAGATAAATGAGAATTTTGAAAATCTTTCATTTTCTTAATTAACATAAATCAAATAGACTCAAAGCATATTAATATTGTGAAATAATTTGAGGAGAAATTGTATAAATTTAAATTTTCACAACATATTTAAAGTTGGTATATTTTTACTTCCTTCAGCCCCCTCTATTTCAGGAATTATCTTTTTCATTTCTGGGGTTAATGCCTTTTTTAAAAGAAAAAGTTCATATTTTAGAGATAACTGGAATTATCCCTTTTTAATATTTGGATTTAGTCTTTTAATAAGTACGATATTTCTAACACATGAAGTAATAAATCACTCCGTAATTACATCAGACATAAATTTAGTATTTGATTTTTTAAATAAGCTAAACATCACAAAAGATGAATTTCTAAAACTAAGTTGGCTTGGCTTATTTAATTGGATCCCTTATATTCTATTTTTATGGTCTTTTCAATATTATTCATTTTCATATGAGCAAAGAAAGGAAATTGGGTTGGTTTTAATTTCTGGAACAGTTCCAGTCTTCATAACAGGAATATTGCAATATTTCTTTCAAGTTAATGGGCCTTTTATTTTATTTAATGGAATAATTACATGGTTCTCTAAACCAATAGATGGATATAATGGTTTAAGTGGATTATTTAGTAATGCGAATTATACAGGCACATGGCTAAACATTATTTGGCCATTTGCACTAGTTTTCTTTATTGAAAAAAATAAAACTAATTTTCAGAAATATGTTTCAATCATTTTTTTAGTTTTAGTAATAACAACTACTTTATTAACAATGTCAAGAAATGCCTATTTAGGTTTATTTATTGGCTTAATTTTAATTTATGGTCCAAAATTCACAAAAAAATTAGTTCCGCCTTTAATTATAATTTTTACTCCAATAATTTTAAGTATCGGAATAGTAAGAAATGATTTTCTTATAAATATATCAAGAAAAATTGTTCCATCAATTATATGGAAATATAAATTTGCTGAATATGGGTTAGGCAATCTCTCAAATTATGGAAGGGTTAAGATATGGAGTTATGCATTGAAATTTATTTCTGAAAGGCCTTTATTGGGATGGGGTTCTGCAAGTTACCCATTTCTTTATGAAATAGAAACACTTAAATACAAAGGGCATACTCATAATCTTTTTTTAGAAATCACATTCAGCTACGGAATAGTATCATTATTAATATTTTTATTTGCAATAACACTGGTAATTTGGTTCTCTTATAAAAAAAATATTCAAAGCGAAGTTATTTATCCTAATTACGATTCTGCTTGGAGAACATCATTCATTTTGATCCTTTTTAGCCAAATGTTTGACATACAGTATTTCGATTTCAGAATAGGATTTATGTTTTGGTTTTTGCTGGGTGGCTTAAGAAATTTTATTAAATAATTAATTTTTAATCTCTTCCATAATTATCTTCAAATCTAAAAATATCATCTTCCCCAAGATATTCTCCGGTTTGAATTTCAATAATAACAAGTTTATTTATACCAGAATTAGTTAACCGATGTTTACTACCCATTGGAATAAAAATGCTTTGGTTTTCTATAAGATCAAATTTCTTATCCTCAATTTGCGCTATTGCTTGACCTTTTACAACAACCCAATGTTCTGATCTTTTCTTATGTAATTGAAGAGATATAGATTCTCCCTTTTTAATCTCAATTCTCTTAACTTTCCAATTGATATCCTCAGCAAGAGAAACAAAACTGCCCCAAGGTCTATAAACAAGTTGATTAGCTATTCCCTCTTCATATCCATCATTTATTAATTTCCCAACAATCTCTTTTATACTTTGATCATCATTAATGTCAGAAATTAATATTGCATCTCTTGTCTCTACAACAATAAGATTACTTAAACCATTTCCTACAACTAATCTCTCCTCACTTCTCAAATAACAATTTTGGTTGTTTTTTGAAATTACATTTCCAACTAAAACATTATTTAAAGAGTCCTTAGTTTCATAACTCCACAATGATCTCCAACTTCCAATATCATTCCAACCTACGTCAAGAGGTAAAACTGTTCCAAGATTTGTTTTTTCCATTACCGCAAAATCAAAAGAAATTTCCTCGCATTTCTCAAATGATTGTTTATCTATTCTTGTAAAATCAAAATCTCTAGAGCTTTTTAATAATGATTCTTGACATGCCTTAACTATTTCACTTTTATATTTCATTAATTCATTTAGAACAATTTCTGCTTTAAAAAGAAACATCCCACTATTCCACAAATAGTGCTTATCTTTTATTAATTCCTTTGCTTCTTCTCGATTTGGTTTTTCAATAAATTTTTTTATTGAGATACCTTTAAAATCATTTAGTAAATATTCAACGTTAGTTTCTATATAGCCATAACCAGTTTCAGGATAATCTGGGATAATTCCAAAAGTTACAAGCCTTCCTTGATCTGCATATTTAATACCTTCTCGAATTGTAGTTTGGAATTTTCTAATATCTTTTATCAAATGATCAGATGCCAAAACTAATAAATATGGATCTTCTTCATTTTGAAGTGCCTCAAGCACAGACAGCGTAATTGCTGGACAAGTATTTTTCCTAAAAGGTTCAAGAAAAATATTTCTTGGTTTAATATTAATTTCTCTCAATTGCTCAGCTGTAATAAACCTATTCTCCTCATTGCAAATAATTATCGGATTAGATATTTTGGTAATTTCTTTTAATCTTAATAGTGTATTCTGAAATAATGATCTTTCTGAATCATTTGTAGGTGATAGATATTGCTTTGGATAACTTTGCCTTGATAAAGGCCAAAGTCTTGTACCACTACCGCCACATAGAATTACAGGAATAATAGTATTTCTTGCCATAATATATATTTAAGTTTCTAAAAATTTTTTAATTCTAAATCAATAGTAGTTATCAATTTATATTACCAACTCAATCTATAAAGATTCTTAAATATAATTTTTAAAATTATTTATTGACAAACCCGTTAGGATTTTGATTCTGCCAATTCCATCCATCTCTACACATATCATTTAAATTCCTCTTAGGCATCCATTTTAATTCTTTGATTGCTAATGAATTATCAGCTATTACTTTCGCAATATCCCCTTTTCTTCTATTCAAAAAAATGTATGGGATTTCAATATTATTTACTGCTTGGAAAGTATTTATTAGTTCTAAAACAGAAGTGCCAACTCCTGTACCAAGATTAAAGTCTTTTATTCTTGGTTCATTATTTTTAAGATATTCTAATGCTGATATATGTCCATCAGCTAAATCCATAACATGAATAAAATCTCTAATACAGGTACCATCCTTGGTTGGCCAATCATTTCCAAAAATATTTAGATTTTTTCTTTTTTTAGATGCTACTTGTGTTATCGCAGGAAAAATATTATTTGGTTTACCAATTGGACTTTCACCTATTAAACCACTTGGATGAGCACCTATTGGATTAAAATATCTGAGATTAATAATTCGCCATTCATTAAAAGTACTTTTAAAGAGATCATTCAAAAAGTATTCAATAACAAATTTTGTAGAACCATATGGGTTTTTAGGTTCTTTCAATGAATTTTCATCAATTTTATTTTTTTTGGATAAACCATATATAGTTGCACTGCTACTAAATACAATTACTTTGCAATTATTGTTATTCATCACATTTATGAGATTTATTGTCCCACAAACATTGTAGTCCCAATAATTAATAGGCGAATTTAATGAATCCTCGACAGATTTCAATCCTGCAAGATGAATAACTCCCTCAATAGGCCTACCTTCTTTAGAAGAATTCAAAAAAATTTGATTGAGAGCTTTATGATCTCTGATATCACAATTTAAAAAGCAAATTTTTTTATCAATATCCCCTTTTGTGTTAACAATTCTAATAACTCTATTAAGCGCAATTAAAGAGCTATTTATTAAAGAGTCAATAACAATTATTTCGTAACCTTTTTTTAACAAGTTCACGCAAATATGACTGCCTATGAAACCTGCACCGCCTGTTACTAAAATTCTTCTCATCTATTACATTATTTATTAAATTAAAATATCATTTAATACTAATATAAAAAGTTCATAGATTCTATCTTTATAAAAACTAATTTTTAAAAGATAGATTATTTTGATTTTTAAAAATATTAAATATATCTAGAATTTAATAATTATTTAAGTTAGAGTAGATAATTAAATTCTAAATATTTTTGAAACACTTAGTAACTGGAGGAGGGGGTTTTGTTGGGTCCCACCTTATTGATAAAATAATAAAAACTGGAGAATTTGTATATTGCCTAGATAATTTTATAACGGGCAATCAATCTAATATAAATCATTTACTAGGTCATAAAAATTTTAAATTAATAGAGCATGATATTACAAATCCAATAGATCTAGAAATAGATAAAATTTGGCATTTAGCTTGTCCAGCATCACCAAAACAATATCAAAAAGACCCTATAAAAACTACCAAGATAAATTTTATAGGAACACTAAATATGCTTGAATTAGCATTTAAAAAAAATGCTCATATATTTCTAGCGAGTACAAGTGAAGTTTATGGTGACCCTGAGGTTACTCCTCAAGTAGAATCCTATAAAGGTTCAGTAAACAATATAGGAATTCGAAGTTGCTATGATGAAGGTAAAAGAGTTGCGGAAAGCTTGTGCTTCGATTATCAACGTGTACACAATTTAAATATACATGTGGCAAGAATCTTTAATACATATGGACCTAGGATGTCTCCTGAAGACGGACGTGTAATTAGTAATTTTATAGTTCAAGCTATTTCAAATAAAGATATAACCATATATGGAAATGGAGAACAAACAAGGTCTTTTTGTTATGTAGATGATCTTGTTAATGGAATCTACAAGTTAATGTATTCTGATATTACGGGACCATTAAACCTTGGCAATCCAAATGAAATTACTATAAATCAATTATCTACAATTATTAGAACAAAAATAAATAAAAATCTAAAAATTATCCATAAACCACTTCCAAAAGATGATCCTTTAAAAAGAAAACCATCAATTGATTTAGCTAAAAAAGAAATAGATTGGGAACCAAAAATTGATCTTGAAGATGGTTTAAACAAAACAATTAACTATTTCAAAAATATTTTATCTAAATGAATTTTTCAATTAAAAAAATTTGTTGCATAGGTGCTGGTTATGTAGGAGGACCTACAATGTCAGTCTTAGCAGAAAAATGTGTAGATATTGAAATTAATGTAGTAGATAAAAATCTAGAAAGGATCAAATTATGGAATAGTGAAGATTTAAAAAATTTACCGATATATGAACCTGGTTTAGAGACAATTATAGCTAAATGCAGAGGGGAAAACCTTCATTTCTCTACAGATCTAGAGAATAAAATTAAAGATGCAGATATGATTTTTATTTCAGTAAATACTCCTACCAAAAATAAAGGGATAGGGGCTGGTCAAGCAAGTGATCTAACTTTTATTGAAGCCGCAGCGAGACTAATAGCAAAGCATGGAACAGGGCATACAATCGTAGTTGAAAAAAGTACATTGCCTATAAGAACTGCAGACACAATTAAACAGATACTTACATCTGCAAATAAACAATACCCCAATTCTGCAACGTTTGATATTTTATCTAATCCTGAATTTCTTGCTGAAGGCAACGCAATTTACGATCTTACTAATCCAGACAGAATTTTAATAGGAGGTGAATCAGAAGATGCAATCAACTGCTTAAAAAATATATACCTTAATTGGGTAGATGAAAATAGAATAATTACAACAAATTTATGGAGTTCAGAATTATCTAAATTAGCCGCAAATGCTTTTTTAGCACAAAGAGTAAGTTCCATAAATTCTTTATCTGCATTATGCGAAGCTTCTGGAGCTGACATATCAGAGGTAGAAAAAGCAATTGGAACAGATAGTAGAATTGGAAACAAATTTATATCTCCAGGCCCTGGATTCGGAGGTAGTTGTTTCAAAAAAGATATTTTAAATCTAGTTTATTTATGTAATTTTTATGGACTAAGAGAAGTAGCAGAATATTGGGGCAAAGTTTTGGAAATAAATTCATGGCAAAAAAACAGAATCACGAAAATTATTTTTCAGAAACTTTTTGGAACAATTACATCTAAAAATATAGCAATTTTTGGATTTTCTTTTAAATCCAATACAAACGACACAAGAGAATCTCCAGCTATAGAAATATGTCATCAATTAATGCACGAGGGTGCTAACTTAAAGATTTATGATCCAAGAGTATCAATACAACAATTAGAAAAAGATTTGGGATTAAGTAAAAAAGATGATAGAGAGCAAGGATTTTTTAATGGTTCATGGAAATTCGCAAACGATTCTTACAAGGCTGCAGAAGGAACGGATGCAATCGTAATTCTAACTGAATGGGAAGAATTCAAACATTTAGATTGGAAATTAATTTCAACTAATATGAGGCCTCCCTCATGGGTTTTTGATACAAGATCAATTATTAATTTTAAAGAAGCAAAATCTAATGGAATGAATTTATGGATAATTGGAAGGAGCTAATATAAGATTTTGACTAGCAAATTATTATTAAAATAAAATTTATATATGAATAATTGCCTAATTACTGGAGCAGCTGGATTTATAGGATTTCATTTTGCATTAGAAATGTTGAAAAATGATTATAATGTTATTGGTATAGATAATATGAATTCATATTATGACAAAAAACTTAAAGAGAAACGAATCCAAGAAATAGAAAAATTTAAAAAGGAAAATAATTGCTTATGGAATTTTTTCAAGGGCAACATAGAAGATAATAATTTTATTGATGAAATAATTAGCAAATACAAACCAAAATATATAGTACATTTGGCAGCTCAAGCAGGAGTTAGATATTCTATTGAGAATCCTAAAGCTTATATTAATTCAAACATTGTTGGATTCAGTAATATTATTGAGCTTTGCGTCAAATATAATATTGAACACTTTATCTACGCAAGCAGCAGTTCCGTTTATGGGGGCAACACAAAAATCCCCTTCTCAGAGGAGGATCCTGTTAATCATCCAGTAAGTCTATACGCTGCAACAAAAAGATCTAATGAATTGATAGCACATTCATATAGTCATATACATGGACTTCCATGTACTGGAATAAGATTTTTTACTGTATACGGTCCTTGGGGAAGACCTGATATGGCCCCAATAATTTTTGCTAATTCAATTATAAACAAAAAGCCATTAAATATTTTTAATAATGGAAATATGTTTAGAGATTTTACTTATATAGATGATGTAATAAAAATAATGTTTCATTTAGTCAAGAAAAAACCAGAAAGAAAAGATAAATTAACTCAAAATTATGGAGACCCATCAAAAAGTTGGGCACCATTTAGGATATTTAATATCGGCAATGGGACTTCAGTTGCTTTGCTAGATTTTATTAGTTTACTTGAAAAAGAATTGGGAATTAAAGCTATTAAAGTATTTAAAGAAATGCAATTGGGAGATGTAGAGAGAACCTTTGCAGATATAAAATCTATTAAATCAAATATCAATATAAAACCTGAAACATCACTTGAAGAAGGTCTGAAAAAGTTTGTCAATTGGTACAAAGACTTTTATAATAATTGATTTATAAATATAAAAAAGTTTATTTTTTTTTCAAATTGTTTAAAAAGTGGTATTCAGTTATCAAATAGTTTTTCTTATTATGTAGTATAAAATCAAATATTTATATCATGTGTGATAAAAGATAAAAGATAAAAGATGAAAAAAATTGTAAATAATAAAAAAAAAGCACTAATAAGTGGAATTACCGGTCAAGATGGCAGTTATTTAGCAGAATTCCTCCTAGATAAAAATTATGAAGTTCATGGAATAAAAAGGAGATCAAGTAGTTTCAATACTTCTAGAATTGATCATATTTATAGTGATCCTCACGAAGAAAATTGTAACTTTATACTGCACTATGGTGATCTAACTGATAGTACAAACTTAATCAGAATACTCCAAGAAGTTCAACCTAACGAGATTTATAACTTGGGTGCTCAGAGTCATGTTTCGGTAAGCTTTGAAACGCCTGAGTATACTGCTAATAGTGATGCTTTAGGAACTCTTAGATTACTTGAGGCAATTAGAATATTAAACTTAACAAAAAAAGTTAAGTTCTATCAGGCCAGCACAAGTGAATTATATGGTCTCATAAGAGAATCTCCTCAAAATGAAGATACGCCTTTCTATCCTAGAAGTCCATATGCTGTATCTAAGCTATATGCATATTGGATCACAATTAACTATAGAGAAGCATATGGAATTTTTGGATGTAATGGTATATTATTCAACCATGAAAGTCCAAGGCGAGGTGAAACATTCGTTACAAGGAAAATCACAATGGGGCTCGCAAGAATCGAATGTAAACTTGAAAAAATTCTTTATTTAGGAAATATCAATTCAAAAAGAGACTGGGGACACGCTAAAGACTATGTTGAAATGCAGTGGCTTATGCTTCAACAAGATAAACCCGAAGATTATGTTATTTCTTCAGGAAGAATGGAGACAGTTAGAAGATTCTGTGAAATAACTGCAAAAGAATTAGGATGGGGCACAAAAGAACATTCTGAAGGAATTATTTGGGAAGGGGAAGGAATTAATGAAATAGGGAAAAGAGCAGATACTAAAGAATTAATCATAAAAATAGATGCAAAATATTATAGACCAACTGAAGTAAATGAATTACTTGGAGATTCCTCAAAAGCAAAAGCAAAATTAAAGTGGGAACCAAAAATATCATTAGAAGAAATGATTTCGGAAATGGTATCAGAGGATTTAAGAATTGCTAAAAATGAAAAAAATGCAAAAAATTACTAAAATTTGAAACAGATTAAAATTGACGAAAAAATTCTAATTGCTGGGTCTTCAGGGATGGTTGGTAGTGCAATAAATAGAGCTTTATTAAAAAGGGGGTATGGAAATAAATCAACTGGAGGAGAGATTTATACCCCATCAAGGAAAGAACTTGATTTTTCAAACTTTGAAAAACTTTTAGATTGGTTCTATAAATTTCAACCAACAGTGGTAATCATTGCGGCTGCAAAGGTTGGGGGTATTTTGGCTAACAAAAATAATCCCTATGATTTTATTTTTGAAAATTTAAAAATTCAAATTAACATCATTGAAATTAGCAGAATTTGTAAAGTAAAAAAAATACTATTTCTTGGAAGTAGTTGCATTTATCCAAAATTATCAAAACAACCAATTAAAGAAGAATATCTTTTAAAAAGCGCTCTAGAAAAAACAAATGAATTTTACGCAATAGCTAAAATTGCCGGTTTAAAAATGTGCGAGGCAATTAACACTCAATATGATTTTGATGCATTTTCATTAATGCCAACAAATTTATATGGGCCTAGAGATAATTATAATTTAGAGAATAGCCATGTTCTTCCAGCATTAATAAGGAAATTTGATGAAGCTAAAAGAAATAATTTGTATCAAGTTAAATGCTGGGGATCTGGTAAACCATTAAGAGAATTTCTATATGTAGATGACTTAGCAGATGCTTGTATTTTTGTATTAGAAAAGATTAATCAAAGAGAAAAAAAATTAGAAAATAATTGGCTTAATGTAGGAAGTGAATTTGAAATATCTATAAAAAATTTAGCAATTAAGATATCAAAAATTATAGGATTTAATGGTGAAATAATATGGGACCTAAGCAAACCCGATGGAACTCCTAGAAAAAAATTAGACACTTCTATATTAGAGAATATGGGTTGGAAAGCTAAAACAAATTTAAATGATGGTATAGCTATTACTTATAAAAACTATTTAAATGAATTAGAAAAAAATTCTTTAAGAGATTAATTAATATTTTAATCATGAGTGTATTGATTATTGGTTATAAAAGAGCTGAAGAAATAAAAAGAGTTATTGAAAAAGTATCAAATTTCAGACCCAAGAAACTTTACCTAGCAATGGATGGACCAAAAGATTTAAAAAGTAGAAAATTATGCCTTTTGGCAAGGAAAACCGCTTTAAAATCAATAGATTGGGATTGTACAATTAAAACTAATTTTGCGGAAGATAATAAAGGTCTTAGAGAATTTATCATGAATTCAATAGATTGGTTTTTTAGTTTTGAAAAAGAGGGGTTAATTTTAGAGGATGATATCTTAATACACTCTGAATTTCCTAAATTCGCAAAATATTACATTAACAAAGATAATATTGGATGTATTTCAGCCTGTACTTTTGATTCATATTTAAAAAATAATCAAAAAAATCCGGAATATACTTTCTTATCAAAAATTCCTTCAATATGGGGTTGGTATTGCACTAAAAAAACTTGGGAAAGTTTTCGTAATTGGGAAAGACCACAAGAATCACCAATAATCTACTTCATAAAATTAAAGAAAAGGATAGGATTTTGGCAGAGTTTTATTTTTGCTATGATTATTGATTATATCAATCAAAATAAACTGTCAACATGGGATTATGATTTTGCCTATTATCTAATTATTAATAATAAATTTACGATATTTCCGGGAATTTGTATGGCAGAAAATATTGGAAATTCCTCTTTAGCAACTAATTCAAAATGTGAAGATGAGTTATCTCCAAAGCTCAGTAAATACAATATTAACCTCAGTAAAATCGAATTCAATCCAATTTTAAATAAAAAATATATGAATAATCAAAGTTTAAATATTATGATTAAAAATGAATATAAAATACAAGCTTTAAAAAGTTTGATTAAATATCTAATTAAATCTTTTTTTAGGTTTTTCGGTTTGAAAATTTATAAGTAAAAGTCAACTAAAAAAATGATGTTTCATGACAATTTAAAAATTTTTTTTCAAAAAATTTATTAATTGAAAAATTAATAATCTTAAAATTAAAATAATTGCAACTAAGGACGCATATATAGGATATTTTTTAAAGTAAATCCTTAAAGCTAATTTCTGGCAGTTAAATCTTTCACTTAAGCTTCTTTTTATATTTCGCCTAGATAAAGAGTTTTTATATACGAAGTATCTAACTGTTGCTTTATTGCAAAATTTTAATTTTCCTATATTTAATAATCTTATCCACAAGTCATAATCTTCTGAAGAATATAAATCATTGGATCTACTTAAATGAATAAAATCTTTTTTAAAAAAAGCCGTACTACTTTGAACAATTGGATTATCCCAAAGTAGAATCTTTCTAATATTTTCATCTGAAACATATGATGAATATTTCATGAAATTTAAATCCTTATCTAAATATATTGACTTAGTGGCAAAAAGTTTTGCATTTTTATCCTCAAGATAAAGTTTTATGATTTCTTCAACATGATCATGGCTCCATTGATCATCATGATCAATCCTAAAGATTAGATCTCCTGAACAATTAATAATCCCTTTTCTTAAGGAGGCATAAGTACCAATATTTTTTTTGTTATTAATAATTTTTATAGGTAATTTATGTGACCATTTCTTTAAAATATTTATTGTTTGATCCTCACTAGCATCATTAATTATGATTACTTCATCTAACTTCATAGTCTGTTTATAAACAGAATCTAAAGCTCTATTTAAATAATTTTCACCATTAAAAACCAATAACAATAATGATGTTTTGATCATTTTATATTATTAGTTAAAATTATAATATATGATATCATTTAAATTTAGCTTATCTTGAGTATAACCTGAATGCTGAGTCAAGATAATAAAATAACAAAATATTTCGAATTTTTTGAAACAGAATTTGCTAAGGATTGCAAATTTCACTGGGATTTTATAAGTAGAAATAAAGAATTAGATAAATGGTATTTTCTAGCTAAACAATATGATAAAACAAAAAAAATTAACCTTAAAAAAAAATCAGAAAGAATACCTAAGATAATCCATCAAATCTGGATCGGTCCTAAAAAATTACCTCATAAATACAAAGGATGGATTAATTCTTGGCAATTATTAAATCCAGATTGGGATTATATTTTTTGGGATAATAATCGAATAAAAGAATTAAAAATTACCGATTTAAAAGTTTATAAAGAAAGTAAAAACTACGGATTTAAAAGTGATTTATTAAGATATGAAATTTTAAGGAAATATGGTGGTTTATATGCAGATACTGATTTTGAATGTCTTCAAAAATTACCTGAATATCTTTTAAATTATAATTTTGTTTCCTCTGTTGTTTTTGGATGGGAACCCAGTATAAACAATGCAATCATTTTAGCTAAGCCAGGTGTACCCTTATTAGAAGATTTAATTAAAAATATTAAATCAAATAAGAATATAAATAAGATGAATGTTTTTGACGCATCAGGTCCTTTTTTATTGACTAGGTTATATTTCAATTTATGCAATGATGAAAAAAATAAGATATTAATATTACCCTCAAATTTATTTTATCCTTTTCCAAGTTTTTTATTAGAGACAAATATTAATATAAAAAATTTAATTACTAAAGATTCAATTGGAATTCATCACTGGGAAAGAAGTTGGTTTATCAAACCTTTATTAATAAGAATATTAATAAAAATAATATCTAAAATGAAATGTATAATTAAAAATTTTCATAAAAAAGTACAATCTATTTTCGTGATTAGATAATTTTAAAATTTTAAATTTGATTCAAATTTTTTTGAAAAGAATATCCAATATTCCTAATTCACAAACCATTATGTAACTATTTTTTTTCATATATAATTTCATCTCTTCTTTATCCCTACATTCGACAAGTATATATTTATATTTAAAACCAATAAGATCTGCGCCTTTGAGAGCTTCTAATTCTCCACCCTCTAGATCTAAAGATAAAAGATCAACATGATCAATTTTATTATTTATCAGAATATCTTTTAATTTTTTTTGGGGGGCAATAAATTTGTAAGGTTTTATATTAGTAAATTTCTTGCCAATTGCTGCATGATTAACTGGATCAATATTTTCTATTTTTGTAGAAATAGACATCAATCCAGAATAAATAAACTCAAGTGTTTCGTTCTTTCCTTCCGGATTTCCAAGTGCACAATTTTCAAAAATATTATTGCTATTTCTATTAAATCTACATTCTTCAAATAAAGAAGGAGATGGCTCTATCAAAACTCCCTTTGCTCCATATAGATACTCTAAAAAAAATGTATTACTTTGATTGATTCCGTCATTCGCACCAGCTTCAACATAAAATGTCTTATTAGATAGTAAATCTGGTGCATATTTACTTAATATAGTTTCTGTATCATGTAGAGAAGTATAGGGATATATAGATGCGCCTAATTTTTTAAGTTTTCTAGCAAAATTATTAATTCTGTTTGAATAACCTAGTATTAATAAACTAATAGATTTATCAATTATATTTTTCTTAGTGATTAAAAATGTAAATTCCTCCAAAAATCTTATAGAGATTTTAAAAGATAATACTATAATTTTTTTTAAAATAAAGTTTCTCAAATTAATCTCGAATAACAATAGTTGTTTTTAAAAATTTCGTTTTAGATAGTTAAAATTAAATTAATTCTAGATAATATTAATAATCACTTGAATTATAATATCAATAATTAAATTAATGAGTTATTTAAGAATTTTTATTATAATTAGAATTTTTTATTTAGATAATATAATTCTTTTAATGATTTGAAAATTTTTTTGAATTTATAAAGAATAAATCTTTTTACAATATTTATTTTTAAAAATTTATAGTAGATTCTAAGCAAAGATATTTTCTCTTTAGCATATATAGCATCGCCCCATCCCTGTTTTTTTTTAATAGTGCCAACCCGATGAAAACTAAAATTTATTAAGAAATCATCTATTTCAGATATATTGGGACATCCTTTATAAACCTCGCAAAAGTTAACTTCTAAATATATGAAATCTACAATTTTTAGTTGTTTTGTCATACCTTTTAATGCCTCAAGTTCATATCCTTGTACATCTATATTTAAAAAATTATAATTTTTTCTTATAATTTTATTTTCCTCAAGCCATCTATCCATAGGGAGTGTATTCACTTTTATCTTTGAAGTATAAATAATATTTGGGTAGGATTTCTTATGAGTTCCAAATTCTAAGATCGATGAAGATTCGCCATTATTTGCAAGATTTAAATTTTTTTCTTCTTCTTCATTACCCGCAGCAAATTTAGCCAAAATCATTTGATCATAATTCTTTATTATTTTTTCAATATATTCATATTTAAAAGGATTTGCCTCAACCCAAATTATCTTATCTAACTTACGATTTAAATATTCTGGTAATTCCTCAAGCTGATGGGCACCTACATGAATAATTCCCCTTATATTTTTATTTAAAAAAAGTAACTCACTAAATTTAAAAAGCATTATTTATAAAATCTTTTCTTTAAAGTTTTTTTCTATAATATTATTATCTTCAAAACCCCAAACGGCTACGTAGTTGTACTTATATGTTAAGGGATACTCCTCTAAAAATTTAATCTTTGGAATTTGAGATTTGAGTTCAATAGCAGAAAGTTTTCCATCAGAAAAAAGCCCTCCCATTCCACTATTCATTGTTAAGTATCCTCTCTTAGATTTTTTTAATACTTTATCAACATAAACAATTTGCAAATCTTTTGGCAATTCGGAAAAAGCATAATTACTTATCACTAAATCATAATTTGATGGCGGTTCATTATTTAAGGTTGTTGTTTTATAACTACCTTTTAGTAAAAAATAATTCAGATATTTTTCTATTAATTGATTTACATTTGGGAGATCAAATAGTTTTGAACAATAAATTTCCAATATTTGATCATTTATCAAAGTTTGTCCTCCATATCCAGCACCTATTTCAGCAACATTATGAAACTTATTTCCAAATAATATATTTAGATCAGAAGCAACCTTTAGATATCTTAAGGTTGTGGGAGAAAGTGGATTAGCATATCCTTTATAAAAATATTTTAAAGGGTTTCCAATAATATCAGAAATTAGTACTGTTTCTAATCCTTCTTTTAGAAATCCATCATTTCTCGATTCAAGTATTTTAAGATATTCATATCCTTCTTTTTGTTTAACTGTCTCAACAACATCCCTATAAAAACTGTTCCTTTTAAAATTATAAAACATTTTTGGTTTTTCTAAAAAATTTTCTATTTCGGAAACATATACAAGATTTTCAGAGTAAGAACTATATTTTTTGTTATAAATTTTAGTTTGCTTTTTTAAATTCTTATTTTTAAGAATAAAAAATTTAGATTTTATAAAATTTTTTAATTTATTAAAAATTCCCAATTTTTCTCTAATGTATTCTAATATTTATTACCTAATCTTACTTCAACTACTCAATAAAAAATATATTTATTGCAAACATTATTTAACTTTGAATCTATATTAAATCAAGCGAATTTAAATCTAAAAATTTTTTTCTTAATTTTAAAATCAGAATTTAATAAATTTTTCCTAATATTAAATTGTCTAATAATTCTAGATTGTAACTTTATTTCAAAAAATACAAATTTAGAACGGTGATAGCAAATAGAATAACAAAAAATAAATAATTATATTTAAAAACTGAAAAATAATGAGTAAGTTGCAATTTTTATTAAGCGGTGGTCTTGGGAATCAAATATTTCAGTACCTAGGATCAAAATACATAACAAAACAGTTTCCTGAAGCAAATGTTAATTATTCTTTATCAGATTACCTTTTGGAAGGTTATAGAAGTTTAGATATAAATAAATTAATAATAGATAAGATAAAAATTAATAAAGAATATAAATCCTTTAGGTCAAAAGTATTAAAGAAAATTATAGAAAATATCTATTTATTAAATAATGTAAATACAAGCAAGTTAATTCTGAAATTTAAATTATTAGAAACCATAGATGAATATGACCTAAATGATAAATATAAATTTAACAACACACTGTTAGCCCTTGATAAAAAATTAATAAGTATTAAACACTTTAATTCCCATATTAAGATAATAGGGTACTGGCAAAATCCTTCATGTTATGTAGATAATATTAAAAATATAAATTTACTATTTGAAGATACAAAAAAAATTTTGCCATCAAATTTTCAATCAATTCAGTACATCACAATTCATATAAGGCAGGGAGATTATTTAGACAATAAAGAAAATTATTTTACATACTTTTCAAGATTTTCTGAAATACAGTTTATATTAAATGCCTTACAATTAATCCCAAAAGAATTCGAATCCATCCCTATTTATTGTTTTTCAGATGATTATGAATGGGCATTAAAGTATATTCCCCTTATTTCAAAGAATATAAAAAACCAGTTATTAATTCTAGATAATAAAGATCCAATAAAAACTTGGTCGATTTTAAACAATTCTTTAATTAATATAATTTCTAATAGTACATTTTCCTATACAGCTGCATTATTGAACACTAATAATTTAAATAATAAATTGAGATGTATCTTGCCGAAGTGGGTTAATTGTAAGGAAAGTTCTTTTGAAAAGGGATGGCTAAGCCCTTCCGGTTTTATAGAGTTATAAAAATGAATAACTTTAATAAAAATACAATTAAGGAGTCGAAAAATATAGCTATAGCTTTATTCATTGTTTTTCCAGAAGATAAAAAATATAAAGAAAAGAATCTCCTATCTCAAATTGAGCTATCTGGTATTTACTTATCATATTTTCAAAACAAAATACAGACATTAATATTATCAAACAATATAAATCTGCTTAAAAAATGTTCTTTTTATAGAAGATACAAAAAAAATAATATTAAATTGTTCAATTTGGAAGATTATAATTTAACTCTGTGCAAAAATGAAAAAAATCAAAAATTCCAGTATGCATTTCCAAAAATTGATTGTTTACCTATTATTAATGATTATTTTAAAAAACAAGCAAATTTTTCTCACTTAATTATTAGTGATATTGATTCAATTTTCCTTGATATAAATTATTTAATTGAATACGTAAAAAATGTAAAGACCATTTCGGCTATTGATTACTATCCAGATAATTATTTAAAAAAAGATTTTCAAAAAATGATGAAGAAACTAATTAGTTCTTCTTTCCAAGATTCTTTTTATCTAGAAGATAAAAAAATTAAAACTAAAAAAATGTGTTGGATAAATAGTGGCTTTATGATAATTAACAAAGAACTTTTAAACCATTTACCAGAACTTTCTAAAAGTTGTTATGAATGGGCTTCTGAAAATAAAAACTATATTAGAGAATCGATGGGTTGGGGAACCGAAGTAATTTTCAGTGCAATTTTTAATTTTGTAAATGGTAAGAAAATAGCAATAAGACATTCCAAAGTTGCTCGATTTATCTGGACATGCAATATTGCCTTATATCTCCCCTATGAAATAATTAACCCATTAAACATTCCATCTCATATTCATTTGCCAGCAATAAAATGGGTAGAAAAACAGTTGCAGATCCTTACTTTACTAGGTAGATATAAAAAGCTTAGATTTCTTTCTATATTTTTTATAAATATGTGGGGACTTACTGAACGCATTGAAAATAGCAGTAGGTCAAAGATTCATTTTAGAGTAATCCTTAAACTTTTATCTTTAACAGAAGAATTTATAATCCGAATTTTATGATCTTGAAACCTTCTTTTCATGCATTTATAGAGACTATTAATTCAAATAAAATTGAAGTTATTTTGATATTTGTTTTTAATACAATACAAGCAATTTGTGAAAATAGTTTAATTATATTTACATTTTATTTACTAACTTTTATACAGAATGGAGAAATAAGTTCCTCTGAAATTTCATTTCCTATTGGTGAAAATTTTTTATTATATTTTGGCCAATCAGAAGTACTATTCAACATTAACTTTATTTTATTAATGATGATAGCTATCTCTTTCATGCAAGGTTTATGTCAATATTTAGGGCTTTTAAATACTGAGGTACTTGGTTCTTGGCTAAGAGAAAAAATAAATAATGATATTAGTAGAGTAGTATTAGATGGAGATTACGAAAAGATATCAAAAATAAAATCTGGAAAATTATTGACTATAAGTATTGAGTGTCCAGAAGCATTAAGATTTCAGATAAAAACTTTGACTGATTCCATAATCGCAATTTTATATTTATTTGTTTATTCAAGAGTACTTTTACAATTATCATATAAAGAATTCTTTTTATCATTTATTGCATTAATCCTTGTTGGTTGTATTCAGTTAGTGACACAAAAGAAAGTAAGATATCTAGCTTCAAAAACTAATGACTTTAAATCAATAGTTAGTGAAGCATTAAATGAAATGATATTAGGAATAAAATATATAAAAGCAAGTGGATCAACAGAGTTTGCAAAAAATAAGTTCGCTAGAAAAACTAATTCATTAAAAAAACAAATCCTCAATGAAAGGATGTTCTATGAAATAACACCCCCATTAAGCAAATTCATTGGTATTTGTACCATTACTTCTATAGTATATTTATTTACAAAAAGTAGCTTAAGTAGCAATTTACTACTCCCCACAATTGGAATATTTATTGTTACTCTTCAAAGATTAATTGGTAAAATTTCCGAACTTTCCCAATTGAATAATAGTTTCAACCAAAACAAGGGAAGAATGCAGCTATATGACGACTTGATTTTAAATTATGATTTCCCGATATCAAAAGAAAAAAATTCCCCTAGAGAAAATTTAGAATTTAATCTTAATGAAAATATAAAAAGAATAAGTTGTAAAGATCTTTCTTATAAATTTAAAGGTGAAAATTCATGGGTATTAAAAAATATAAGTTTTGATATTAAAAAAGGAGATCTAGTTGGGATCGTGGGCAGATCTGGAGCAGGCAAAACAACTTTTTTAAATTTAATATGCGGATTAATTAAACCATCCAAAGGTCAATTTCAAATTAATAACAATGATATTGATAAACTTTACAATAAAGTTAATAAAAAAATTTCGATTGTATGTCAAGAAAACTATATTATTAGTGGAACAATTTATGAAAATATAGTTTGGGATCAAAAAGCTAATAAAAAAAAGGCACTTAATATTATAAGTAAATTAGACAATATTAAATTTATTAATAATTTAAGAGAAGGAATTGATACGCAAATTGGTAAAGGTGGGGTTTCTATAAGCGGGGGTCAAGCTCAATTGATTTCACTTTCAAGGGCACTATATAAAGATACAGACATTTTAATTTTAGATGAAGCCACAAATGCATTAGATAATATTTCAGAAAGAAAAGTTTTCCAAAAAATTAAAGAAATTTCAAAAGATAAAATTATCTTTCTAGTTAGTCATAACTTGGAAAACATAAAAAAATGTTCTCAAATATTTCTTTTAGATAGAAATAAATTAAATAGGCAGGAATCTTTCCAAGAAATGATTGAAAATAATAAAGAAATTATAGAATGGTTTTAATGTGATAAAAGATCAAAATAAATCAAAAAGTAAAATCAATATTCTTTTAATAGGTTTTAATAGAAGTGATTTAATTTCTCAATCTATTCAAAGATTAAAAAAGATTGATAAGGCAGAGTTGTATATATCTATTGATGGACCAAGAAAATTTAATAGAGCAGATTTGAAAGAAATAAAAAAAATTAAAGCCATTTGTAAGCTGGAACAAATACCAAATAAAAACTTAAAGTTAAACAAAAATAATCATGGTTGCAGAAGAGGTGTTCTGAATTCAATTACTTGGTTTTTTAGTAAAGTGGATTATGGTTTAATAATAGAAGATGATATTGAGTTAGAAAAGAATTATATTTTTCAGATTAATAAATTCCTTGAACAGTATTCCGCAGAAAAAAGAATATGTTCAATTTCAAGTCATAATTCAATCAATTCGCCAGAAAATTTAAGAACGCAAAAAGATTTTTATTTAATGCCAACTTGTAGAGTATGGGGATGGGGTACTTGGAAAGATAGATGGGAAGATCACAAGAAATTATTAAAAAAATTAGAAAAAATAAGTCTAATAAAACTGTTCTTTATGACTCCAATTAAATATAGGACTTTTAATGCAGCATTAATTATATGGAAATGTCTAAATAATAAATTTGATACTTGGGATTATGAATGGAATTACTTTCATATTTTAAACAATAAAAAATCTATAACTCCCAAAGGTTTTCATATTTTAAACCATGGATACAGAAAAGATGCTACGCATACATTTATGGATAAACCGCCATGGATAAAAATCGATGAATATAATTTTTGCGATAAAAATATAATAGACATTAATAATTATGTAAATTCAAGCTTAGAAAAATTAGTAACTTGCGAATGCGGTTTTCCACCACAAGAAAATTACCCATTAGAGGTAATGAGACTTATTAAATATTCTTTTAAAAATTATATAATAAAATTTATAAGCAGTATATCTAGAAAATAAATTATTAAAAATAATAAAAGTTTTATAAATAAAATTTAGATTTATTTTAATATGTTTTTAGAGAAAAGTATTAAAAAATATGAGTTAATAATCAATATAATAGAATTTACATAAGGGATAGATTCAAAAAATAAAAGTCCAGAAAAAAGAATAAAAGAGGCAAAGCTTATTAATTTATTTTGAATAATAAACAAACATAAAATAATGCCTATAAGTATAAGCAAAGTTATATTCCAAAAAACTCCATGCA
>CESW01138161.1_pt1 | contig 27899 bp, 26 predicted proteins | sample 531171 | NCBI WGS metagenome assembly CESW01 (sample SAMEA2621859, study PRJEB7988) | marine metagenome | biome: marine biome (ENVO:00000447); feature: surface water layer (ENVO:00002042); material: "saline water (ENVO:00002010), including plankton (ENVO:xxxxxxxx)" | depth 5 m
AAAATCAATTTTAATATGAGTTTTATAAAAGAATTTTGGGAATTTTTGAGTGTAAGAAAAAAATATTGGCTTTTGCCGATTATAATTGTGCTGGTTTTATTTGGTGGATTAATTGTTTTAACGCAAGGTTCAGCGGTAGCTCCATTTATTTATACAATTTTTTAAAGTGAAATCAATATTAGGTATATCTGCTTTTTATCATGATAGTGCGGCTTGTATAATAAAGGATGGGAAGATTATTGCTGCTGCTCAAGAAGAAAGGTTTTCAAGAAAAAAACATGATCCAAGTTATCCTAAAAATGCAATTAAATTTGTTTTAGATTATTCTAATTTAAAGTTAACTGAAGTTAATCAGATAGTTTTTTTTGAAAAACCATTTTTAAAATTTGAAAGATTATTAGAAACGTATGTTGCTTTTGCTCCAAAAGGTTTTATCTCATTTAGTAAAGCAATGCCATTATGGATTAAAGAAAAATTATTTCAAAAAAATCTTTTATTTAATAAGCTCAAGGAGCATGATAACGAATATAAATCTGATAAGAATATTTTCTTTTCAGATCATCATCTTAGTCATGCAGCTAGTGCATTTTTCCCATCACCTTTTGAAGAAGCTGTAATTTTAACTGCAGATGGAGTGGGTGAATGGGCAACAACAACCGTCGCAGTTGGTAAAGCTAATCAATTGGAGATCAAAAAAGAAATTCACTTTCCACATTCTTTAGGGCTACTTTATTCAGCATTTACATATTTTGCAGGATTTAAAGTAAATAGTGGTGAGTACAAGTTAATGGGTTTAGCACCTTATGGAAATCCTATTTATGAAGACAAGATACAACAACTGGTAGACATTAAAGAAGATGGGACTTTTAGATTAAATCAAAAATATTTTAATTATGCGACAGGTCTTACAATGACAAATGATTATTTTCATGAATTGTTTGGCCAAAAGCCCAGAAATCCAAAAAATGAGAGACTAACTCAATTTCATATGGATATAGCTTCATCAATCCAAAAAGTTACAGAAGAAATAATGATAAAATTAGCAAAATCAGTTCGTAAGGACTATGGGATTAAAAATTTGTGCCTTGCAGGAGGTGTTGCATTAAATTGTGTTGCGAATGGGAAAATTCTTAAAGAAAAAATTTTTGATAATATTTGGATACAACCGGCTGCAGGTGATGCGGGAGGATCAATTGGTGCTGCTTTAGCTTTGTGGCATATTGAACAAAATAACCCTCGTATAATAAATTTAAAAGATAATATGCAAGGCTCGTACTTGGGGCCAGAGTACACACAAAAAAATATTGAAAATCAGCTTCTTGAAATAGGGGCTAAATTTGAAACTCTAGATGAAGATGATTTATTAAAAAAAACAGCTAAAGATTTATCTAATGGTGAAGCTATTGGTTGGTTTCAAGGTCGAATGGAATTCGGACCTCGTGCTTTAGGTAACAGATCAATTATAGCTGATCCAAGATCACCAATAATGCAAAAAAAATTAAACTTGAAAGTAAAGTACAGAGAAAGTTTCAGACCCTTTGCTCCATCAATATTACAAGAAGATTTATCTGAATGGTTTGATATGAATACAAATAGCCCATACATGTTAATGGTTGCTAATGTAAAAAAAAGTAAAACAATGGCAATGACAACTGAGCAAAAAAAACTTTTTGGAATTGAGAAACTAAATATAAAAAGATCCACAATTCCAGCTGTTACTCATGTGGATTATTCCTCAAGAATTCAAACTGTTAATGAAGAAACAAACAGCAGATACTATAGATTAATCAAAAAATTTAAAGAAATAACTAATTGTCCTGTAGTTATTAATACTTCATTTAATGTAAGGGGCGAACCTATTGTAAATACACCATTTGATGCCTTTAACTGTTTTATGGGCACTGAGCTTGATAAGCTGGTAATTGGTAATTGCTACTTACAAAAAAATAAACAAAGTCCTGATCTAAAGAGAGATTATACTAAAGAATTTGAATTAGACTAATCACTTTTAAATTTATTTAAATCACAATAAACAATAAATTAATTAAATCTAAATAGGTTTTATTATAATTTTATTTTTAAGATTTTTAATTTGTTTTACTAAAATTGAATGTTTTGTTAAAATTATATAAATATCAAAATTTATAAATTCTTTTTTAGATGTTACCAATCCACTTTTTTTTGCTGAATTAGTTTCAATTAGAGGGTCGTATCCCTTTATATTCTTATTTTTTAAACTATTAAATATTTTTAGTGATAATGAATTTCTCAAATCTGCAACATCCTTTTTATAGCTCAAACCACAAATTAAAATTTTTTTATTTTTTTTTGGATCAATAGATTTTAAATCTGTTTTAATTTTTTGCCTAATTATCTTCTCCATTGAGTCGTTTGTATATCTACCGGCTAAAGTTATTCTTGTTTTAAATTTATTTTTTCTACTTATAAAAGAAAAATAATATGGGTCTACTGGCAAACAATGACCACCCACTAATCCTGGTTTGAACTTAAGAAAATTCCACTTAGTTGATGCTAGATCAATTACATTATCAAAATTTATATCAAGTTTATTACAGAAAAGATAAATTTCATTAATTAAGCCGATATTTACATCCCTTTGAATGTTTTCAATTACTTTTGCTGTTTCTGCCTCCTTGATACTTTTGGTAAAAATTATTTTTTTTGAAATTAATGAATAAAGTTTTAGTAGTTCATTTCTGCGATAAATATACGGGTAAGCTAAAATTTTATCAATTTTTTTCAAGTCGTGCTTCTTATCTCCAGGGTTAACCCTTTCTGGACTATAGCCAACATAGAAGTCTAAACCTTCTTTAAGTGAGTTATTTTTTTCTAATAGTGGTATGCAATAATTTTTTGTCAATCCGGGGTAAACAGTTGACTCGAATATAATAATATCCTTTTTTTTAATAATTCTAGAAAGCTTACTGCACACATTTTTCAAATGTTTTAAATCTGGTTCTTTATTTTTAAGAATTGGCGTAGGTACAGTAACAATGTATGTATTAAAATCTTTTATCGTTTTTAAAGAATTAGTGTATTTAATTGACTTCTTTAAAAGAGTTTTTCTTTTAAATTCATTAAAAAAATCTATACCCTTAGATAAGTCCTCAATTCTTTTAAGATTATTATCATAACCAATAGAAAAATATTTTTTTGACAAATTAATTAAAATTGGTAGTCCAACATATCCGAGACCAATTATGCATGGTTTAATCATTTACAATTAATTCAAATTAATTTTTTATATATTTCCATTTTAATGGTGTTGCAAATTTTATATTTACTAATGATTTTTTACCTAAAATATGCTTATAATATTTTGGCTCTAAACCTAAACCTGGTCTAATTACTTTGATATTTGATTTGGAAAATCTTTCACCTTTTTTAATATCAACACTAACATATATTGATCTTCTAAATTGTAAGCTAGGTAATTCATTTTTTGAAGGACCGTAAGAAATTTTTCCTCTCGATAAATATGCTTCATTAATATAACTTTTTAATTTTGGAATATCATGAACTTTTAAAGAAAATTTTGAATCTATTCCTATTTTTTTATCGAGACAAACATGTTTTTCAATAAACGAAGCTCCTTGGTGAACAGCTCCGATTGCTGCATTATATCCTATGCTATGATCTGAATAACCAATTTCACAATTAAATTTTTTTCTCATATCTCTTATAGTAGTTAAATTTAGATCATCTGAAATTGCAGGATAGGAACTGGTGCATTTTAATAAGGCATAATTTTTACAATTCTTTTTTTTTAGAAAGTTAACTAATTCTTTAACTTCGTTTAAAGTGCATAAGCCTGTTGAAATTAGGATTGGTTTTTTTGTTTTTATTACTTTTTCTATAAGAGGAAAATGTAAACATTCAAATGAAGCTATTTTGTAAGCTGGTACTTTTAAATTTTCTAAAAATTCTATATCGTTTTCATTAAATATCGATGTAAAACAGTCTACTTTATATTTTTTAGCTTCTTGGAATAATTTATAGTGCCACTTCTTCATTGTAGAGCCTTTAGTATAGAGTTTAAAAAGATTATTTTTTTTCCATAAACTTTTTTTATTTTTTATATAAAATTCAGATCTAGATGAATTTAGAGTCAAATCATTAGCTTCATATGTTTGAAGTTTGATCAAATCGGATCCGTATTTAGCAGCTTTTCTAACAAGTTTAATTGCCAAATCTAATTTGCCATTATGATTACCTGAAATTTCAGAAATCAAAACAGGTCTATTTTTTGTTGAAATTTTATTTTTTTTTATTTTTAACATTGTATATGAATCTATGATATTTATTTGTTTTTAACATTAATTTAAAATTTAATTTTTCGAATATTTTGATCGATGCTTTGTTATCATTTTTTACTATAGATACTATTTTTTGTTTAGTCTTAAGACTTTTTATAAATAATTTTAGAGCTTTTGTAGCATAACCCTTTTTTCTATGTTTGGGTGAGATTAGATAACTAATAAAAAAAACTTTATTTTTTTTATCTAACCTTATAAGCCCTACTGGTTTTTTTTGTACAAAAATTATTTTACCAATATTTTTAGCTTTTTTATTTAAATATTTTTTTATCCACTTTAAGTGATATTTGTAATTTACTTTTTTTTCATTGATAGAATTTTTTCTTACAGTTTTAAGATTAGCCCATTTGAATAAAATTTCTTTATTCTCAAATTTTATTTTTTTTAATTGAAGTAACATAATTATTTTAACAAATATTTACTTAATCTTTTTTCAATAATTAATATTTCTTCATTTGTTAAAAGTTTTTTATATCTTAAAATATTATTTTTACTTTTATTAAAATCAAATTTTGTGTGATTTGGTTTTATAGAGATTGATAAAAATTTAGATATTTTTTCTAAACTTTTTTGATTATCATTTATAAAATCTTCAAATTGAATTTCCAAAATATTTATATTTTCAAAATTTTGATTTTCAATTTTTTGCATAGACTGAAGATACCAATCACAAAAAATCTTAACATCGTTTTTTGGGTAAGAAGTAGCAGTTTTAAATTTAAATTCTGAAAAAATATCTCTAGGATCTCTATAAACTAAAATACAATACGGATTTGGATAATACTTTGTTGATCTATATAAATCATAAATATTTGCACCTTGGTCTAAAATAATGTGTTCATTTCCAAAACCTAAAATATCAATGAACAATTTTTCTGTTATTTTTTTAAAAAGATTTATCTCTTTAAAAAATATTAATTGATCTTTATTTTTATTAAATAATTTTGACTTAAAGAGCTCAAATTTTGTTTTTTTGAATTTTAAATACGCAGTGTTTCCATCGTATTTTAAATCAATAATTTCTTCAGCATACCTAAGCAAAAGTTTTTCAACTTTTTCTGAATTCTGAAAATTTTTTCCAGGTTTTAATTCATCCTCCTTGTTAGTATAAAATTTTATGTTTTCTAAAAAATTTCTATAAATGAAATTTGCTTTATTAATAGAATATTCTGAGGTTATACAATTTTCTATATCTATAATTCCACAGGGATCATATGAAATCGTAAACTCTTTATTCTTAAAAGGGTCATGAAAATAATTTTGTATCTGCATATATTCATAAACAGCTGTTGATCCACTATACCCAGTACCAATTATATTAATTGTTTTAAAATTCACGCTAAAAAAAATATCTTTTTATAATAGTTTTTAAAATACATCTCATTACTAAAAAAAATTTTCTACTATCTTTCTCTCTATTCAAAACAGAATTTTGTGGTTTAAAAAAGGTTTTTTTTAATTTTATTTTATTAAGTCCATCTACAAGCATATTTTTTTTTATTTTTAACATTCTATAATGAGTTTCATCATAAGATTTACATTTTGATATATTTTTTTTTTTGATGCTTATAATCTCACCTTGATCTATTTCAATTGAAAGTCGCTGTAATGTAACTGCACCAAATTTTTCATTATTTAAAAATTCATAAAAAGCTGAGGGTCTTCCTCTATACTTATTCGTATCAGCGGTATGAAAACTTAGTATTCCATTTTTTACTAAGTTTATCATTTTAGAATCGATAAGTTTATTAAAGCCTAAAAAAATAATTAGATTGATATTTTTATTATTTAATTTGTTAATTGTTGATCTATCAAAAATATGCCTTCCCTTATTCTTTTTTGTTTTAAAATTAAATTTTTCATATTTATCATAATTTTTAATAACATTTTTTAATTTAATTTTATCCAATAACCTCTTTCTTTTTCTATAAAAAGAATTTTTATGTTTTATAATTTCAGCAAATTTTTGTTCCAGCAAAATAAGAGAAAAAAGACCATTTTTAAAAAAGGAATTCAAAAAATTATTTTTTTTTGAAATTTCAGTGTTTTGTTTTTTTTTGAAATAAAAAAAAATAAATTCATGCTTTGTTTTTAAAAGATTTGTTAATTCCTCTATTTCATATCGTCTTATATAATCGCCAGAAAAAAAGAGAGCAATTTTCATTCTAAAGATTAATTTGAAGGTCACTTGGTTGATCGAACTCTAACCAACCTCTTTTTATTAAAACAGCCTTAAGTTTAAAATTTTGTTTAATTAAAATTCTTAAAAAGTCTGTAAAATACATATTCTTAATTTTTTTTTTATCTATAGATTTACTTTTGTCATTCCAAACTTTTAAGACGTCTTTGGTTATTTCCTTTTTAATCTTAATCAAACCGATATATTGACCTTGAATATTATTGTAAGATTTAGTTTTTTTTCCAATATCAGTAATGTAAAATTTTTTATTCATTTTCATTGTCTCAGCATCATCTAGGGGATTCTTAAATCTTTTTTTCCAATAACTTAGCCACCCTGTATCTATTACTGTTGAGAGACTTTCATTTTCATTAATTAATTTTTGGATAACTTTTTTTTTAAAAATGATATCTCCATATGATATGACTATATCCTCTTTTCCATTAAACAACTTATTAAACTTGAATAAACTGTAGACCATATTAGAATTTCTAAATTCTAAATTCTTTTTTTTGAATATTTTTTTTATTTTAATTTGTGAACTTTTATAGCCACTAACTAAATATATTTTTTTAATTTTAACTTGATTGAGTATATTTATTTGATGTGAAAGGATACTTTTATTTTTATATTTAACAAGACATTTGGGTTTGTTGATTGTTAACGGATAAAGACGACTTCCTTTTCCTGCTGCAAGTATTATAGATATCATGTAAAAATTTTTTTAAAAATTTTTTTGTCAAATTTTTTTGGAATTTTGTACCTTTCTGGGTGCCACATTATTCCATAAATTTTGTTTTTTTTATGAACAAAATATTCAACTATATTGTCATTAGACATACCTAAAATTGTCAAGTTTTTACTTATAAGATTTTCATTAAAACCATAATCATGGAATGAATTTCTTTGGATATCTTTAAAAATGTTATTTTTAAAATTAATCTTATGATTTTTTCTTACGTGATTTTTGATTTTTTTTTGTTTTCCTCCAAAAAAAGAATTTATTTGCTGAGCACCTCTGCAAATTCCAACTAATGGAATATTTTTATTAATAGAATATTTTATAAGTTTTTTTTCTAGAATGTATCTGTTATCTTTTTTGTTTATATCTCCACCTCCACTCAACACAATTCCGTTTGGATTCAATTTTCTCAAAAATAAATCTACATTTTTAATATTATTTGAAATTAGTATTGGTAATAAGCCAATTTTTTCAACAAATTTAATCAATCTAATATCAACATTATCCCTTGTTTCTTTAAATTTCCCTAGATTATCTTGTCTTTGTGTAATTAAAATTTTTTTCATTAAATTGGTTTTAAAATTTTATTTTTTGGATCAATAAATACTTTGTTTGAATATTTAAGATTCTCAAAAGTCTTTTCTCCAACTCCTATAGCTGCTGGTAAATTAAGTTCAGCACATCTTATTGCCATATGTGAATTAACTCCACCAAATTTAGTAATTAAACCTGAGATTTTGTGACTGAAGATCCAATCATATCCGGGATCAGCACTATTAATCACAGCAATTTTATTTGTTAATTTTTCGGTATTTTCAAATTTTGATATATGTACAATTTCTGAATTAATATTGGTATCACCAACAAAATTTGGCTCATCTAGTAAAAGTTCAAATTTTTTAAATTGTTTGATAGAACTAATTAAATTAGGCATATCACATGCTAAATTAATATTATGTAAAATTTTATTTTTTTTAATTTTATGATTTAAGGTGGAAATGTTTATTTTTGACGAAAAAAACAACATTATATCCTCCAATTTTAACATTGAAATATCATCATCATTGAATTTTTTTTTGTTTAGTTCAAAAGATATTAATTTCAAAATTTCTGATAAATATTTAGTGAATAGAAATTTTGAAGATTCTCTTTTTTCTATTGAACCGTAAAGAAAGTCAAGAGTATTTTTTTTACCTCCATCAAAACCAATTTTTTTTAAAGCTAGAAAAAATTTTTTATTAAAGACAATATCTTTTGAAAAAAAATTTTTTTTATTGATTGTTTTTGTCTTGGGGATATTTGATAATAAATCTAAATTTTCATCATATCTTTTTGAAGTTATATCATAAGTTCCTGGTCTTAAATGACCATATTTTTTAATGAATTTTATTTTTGACAATTTCTTATTCTTATAAAGATTTACATCATTCTGATATTCTTGAGAAATAGTCCTCACAGAATTAAAAAAATTATCATAGTTTTTTTTTGTTATCTTTTTATTTCTTAATGCAGAATTCACAATTATTACAGATACAAAAGCGCACCTAGCAAAATGAGCAAACATTAATGTTAGTTTGTTCGTACATAAATTAATCAAAAAATTGATTCTATCAATATTATTTTTTGTTTTAGAAATTTTTATTTCTTTGAAGTGATTAAATTTTTTCGAATAAAAATGATAAATTTTTTGAGCATTTTTATTAATTTGTTTTAAGTTTCGTTCTAATAAATCAATTTCAAATTTGGTGAGATCTTTTTTTAAATAAAAGCTCTTCCATTTGAAAAAATCAAAATCTAGACAGTTAGGTAATATTTCAAATTCTATCTTGTCATGTTTGCTTGGATTTTCAACTAATTTTTTTAAACTAATATTTATGATTTTTCTAGAAATAACATTTGGTAAATCTCTTGGTAAAAAAGATTCAATAGATTTGTTTACCGATACATATGGTGTTCCACAAAAACACTCAATTAATTTTGGTTTGTAAATTTTTTTATATCCAAATTCATATCTTTGTTTAGCCCAAACTTTCTTAGTTATTAATTTTTGATACAATGATAATGATAAATTGTCTGGTTTGAATCCAATGATTTCTGCGGGATTCCAGTCTGGCATTACACCAAAAATTTTTTGACCACTATTATACAATTTTGAACCTGATTTGTAATTTAAGTATTTATTTTGATTGTAATTATAATTTTTTAATAAAATCTTTTGGTTTTTTTTATTATCCACTCGAACGACTAGAGGTCTTACCTGAAAAATGAAAATTTTATATTTTTTATCAATAGCAAATTCTATGTCTAGATTTTCATTACAAAGTAAAATTTCTAATTCTTTAATAGAAAGTAACAATTTCTGTAAAAAAATTTCCTCTATTTCTTTAAGTTCAATATCTCTTCTTAAAAAAATTGTTTTAGTTTGGTTGCTATCCCCTTTTGTTACTATTTCTGTGTTATCTGTTTTAACATAGTTTATTACATACCAAGGAGATCCTGAGCTTTTAGATTGAGTTGTAACGACTCCAACAAATTTTGAGTTTTTAAGATGGGGTTGCACAAAAATTTCATTTTTTTTATTGTTAAAACCATAAGATTTTATTACTTTATTTACTGCCTTTATAAGTTTGTTAATGCCTTTTACATTTAAAATACTTGAATATTTTCCAGCATTTGAAAAATTTAAACGATCTTCATCTATCGCGCTTGATCTTACAATAAGAGTCTTTTTAGCAAACTTTTGAAATATTTTTTTTATAATATTTTTTTTATCTTTTTTCCATTCGAATACATTGAATTTTACCTGATCTAAAATTTTTCCCCTTTTTATAACTCCTCTTAACCTATTAAGAGTTTCTGATTTAGATCCAAGAATAAAGTTTGAAATATCATTTAAATCATATAGCTCAGACCAATCTCCTCTACTGTCAACAATACTTGTATTAAATTTTAGTTTTTGAAAATGTGATAAAATATCAGCAAGTTTTAATTTATTATTTTTTTTATTTACAATATCTAAATATTTTTTTAATTCAGAAATTTTATTTTTTTTAATCTTAATTAACCCTAGCAGCTCAGCATGTTTTGTTTTTATATTTTTATTGTAAACACATCTATTTCTTTTTTTTTTATCCAATATTATTTTTTCAACTCTTTTTTGATCAACTACATCTCGGTGTTTAAACCTTTCCTTATAATTTATATCGCATGCAATCGTTAAATCTGATTTAGAATTTAAAATTTTTTTAAATAAGCTCTCCCGGAATATTATATCTGAGTAAATCAAAATTAAATCTCTGTCTTCAGAAATTTTTGCTTTTGATATTGAATAAACAGGACCAGTTCTTTCCCAATTTGTGTTGCGACTTATAGAAATATTCTTATATTTTTTTTTTAACTCATTAAAATTAAAACCAGAGACAAATTGAACATTTGAAACTTTTTTTTTAATAATATCTAAGATAAAATCTAAAGTCTTTTTTTTTTTCAGAATTTCAATCATTGCTGATGCTTTAATTCCAAAATGTGGTTTTCCAGCTCCTAAGATTATTACTTGTGGTTTCATTCTTAATCTTTATTTGATTAAAATAGCTTTGCTCGATATTTTTATTATTTGTGGTTGATTTTTAAAATTTAATATCTTTTTTAATTTAGAAATTTTTAATTTAATTTCTTGAACATTGATATTTTCAAATTTATTATCTTTTTTAAAAAAACTTTTAAAGTTATTCATTAATAAATAAAATTTTATTTTTTCCCAATTATTTCTATTATATTCAATATTATTTCCAATTTTTTTCCACTCTTCAAAAATTTTAAAACATGATAATTCATCATCAATAAATAGTTTACTGTCCAAAATTTCATCATCTTTAGGATTAATAATTTTTTTTCCTGTGAAGTGTTTATCAATTAATTCTTTTACTTTGATTTTATTGTTCAATTCAACACCAAGTTTATTTGCAACTCTACCATGGCTCGATAACTTTTCATTTACAACATAACTAATTATTGGAACATCATAAAGTGCAGCTTGAAAAGCTGTTGTACAACCATTTTGAATCAGAATATCTGATGAGGAGAGGGCTTCATTAAAATTCCCTTCATTACTTATTAAAATGTTATCTCTTTTATCTAAGATATTCTGCCAAGTTGTTTTTTTTTCCCTAGGGTGTGGTCTTACCAAAAAAAATATATCTGGACATTCTTTTGATAAATAATTTATCAAATCTTTGAAGTTATAAAAATTTTTTTTATTTTGCTCTGCTATCAAAAATATTTCTTTTTCAAAATCAGCACTTCTTTCAAAATATTTAGATTTTTTCAATTTTTTAATTTTTTTTTCAAAACTTTCAAAACCATTTACTAAGCTAAAATTGAGTGAAATAAGGACTTGTTTAGAATGTATATTTTTTGACTCATTATTTCGATACCAGTATTCTTTAAATTTTTTATTCCACAAATCACATCTGGGTGCACCAGTTTTGCTAAATTTATTTTTTTGTTTTGGATACATTTTATTTAAACTAGAAAAGTCATGATTACCCCAGCAAAAGACCTTATCAACGTACTTGAGGGCTTCCTGTGAAAATCTTACTTTACAAAAATTATCTAGATTTTTTTTTATAAGGCCATTTTCCTCGTCTATACTCGTTATTTTTATTCCATTCTTTGTGAAATTTTTGTGTAGATTTTGTTTACGATCATCGTGAACAATTGATTTTGTATGAAAAATACCCTCGTTTAACATTTTTTTTTTATTAAGGTATTCGAACGTGTTCATATTTGAAATTAAAACTTGATTTCCTTGCAAAGCTGCAATCATTGCCAACAGTAAATTTGACTCTAATTCCCTTTTTGTAATTTCGACTAAAATATAAATGTTCATCTCTTGGAAAAAGTAATCAATTCAATTTTTTCACAAGATTAGAAATTTTTTTGTCTTGAGAATTGATGTTTCTCATTATTTTTTTTGTATTATTAGGGTCAGACTCAAAAGCAATTTTTAATAAGTTCATCCAATTTTTGTTATTTTTTTCTCTTGCTTTACTTATTTTATCAATAATTAGATTATAATTTTTTTTTTTCATGTCTCTTAATTAATTGTATCAATTCATTTGAATTCAAAAATTTACCATTTTTGTCACTGGAATATTCAAAATTTTCAATCACTTTACGTCCTTTGTTTTTAGATAAGAATTTTTTTACTAATTTTTTGTTTCCCTGTGGAAGTATTGAATAGAAATTTCCAAACTCTACTGTATTATAGCTGTCGCTAGATGAAATCATTTGCTCATGTATTTTTTCACCAGGTCTAACCCCTATGATTTTTAGTTTATTTTTTTTATTCATTACTCTCGCTAAATCAATCACTTTATAACTTTTTAATTTCGGAACAAAAATTTCACCTCCTACAGATATTTTTAAAACTTTAAGCACCATTGATGTAGCTTCATTTAAGGTAATGTTAAATCTGGTCATTTTTTTATCCGTAATTGGAAAATATCCTTTATTCAAGTAATTATTAAAAATATTATAAACAGAGCCTCGGCTTCCAAAAACGTTTCCATATCTTACAACTGAAAATTTTATATCTCTTTTTCCAATTATATTATTTGCAGATACAAATAATTTATCTGAACATAGCTTTGTAGCTCCATACAAATTTATTGGTGCACAAGCCTTATCGGTTGATAAAGCTAAAACTTTTTTTACATTGTTTTCTACAGAAGCATTAATTAAATTTTGAGCGCCTATAATATTTGTTTTGATTGCTTCAAAAGGATTGTATTCAGCTGCAGGCACTTGCTTAAGCGCTGCAGCATGAATGATATTTTGTATTCCTCTTGTTGCATCTAAAACTCTATTGTAATCTCTAATATCACCTAAAAAAAATCTTAAAAATGGGTATTTATTCTTAGGGTATTCGGATTGAAGTTGAGATTGTTTAAATTCATCTCTACTAAAGATTACTAGCCTACTTATTTTTATTCTTGATTTAATTATGTTTTTTAAAAAAGCTTTTCCAAAACTTCCAGTTCCACCAGTAATTAAGTATGAATTTGTCATTTTATTTATAAATATTTATTTAATTACATAATTTTATTATACATCTAGCAACATATTTTGCAGTTTCAATAGATAATGAAGGAAAAACAGGTAATGAAATCTCTTTATTATAGAAATTTTCAACATTAAAAAGTTCATTTTTTTTTATTTTATATTTTCTCTTATAATATGGTTGAGAATGAATAGGAATATAATGAACTTGTAAATTGATATTTCTTTTTTTTAATTCCAAAAAAAGTTTTTTTTTATTAATTCTAATTTTTTTGAAATCTATTAGTAGAGGGTATAAATGATATGAATGATAATAGCCTTTTTTCTCAACTGGGATTTGAAATCGCTCATCGTTTTTAAAAAAATTATTGTAAAGTTTGGCAATTCTTCTTCTTTTAGTTATGAAAGAATTTAATTTATTTAACTGTGATATTCCAAGTGCACAATTAATATCACTGAGTCTAAAATTAAATCCTGGTTTTTCAATTTTATAAAACCAAGGTAAATTTGAGTCATCTTTTTCCATAAAGTTGTTTCTGAATAAATCTAATTTTGATTTAAAGACTTTTTCGTTTGTTAATATTGCTCCCCCTTCTCCTGTAGTAATTGCCTTAACAGGATGAAAGCTGTAACTTACAAAATCAGCATATTTAACCGCATATCCTATATCATTGTTTATTTTTGATCCTATAGAGTGACAACAATCATTGATTAAATAAAAATTATATTTATTTGCTAACCACCTTAAATCTTTCCAATCATTAGGGTGACCAGCGTAATCTACAGATATTAAGGCAGAAATCTTCCGTTTTTTTTTTTTAATAAATCTCTCAATTAAATTTAAATCGATGTTGTAAGTATTTTCGTTAATATCTAAAAACTGAGTTCTGGCGCCTGAAAGCTCTATACAATTTGCGGTTGCAATAAAAGAGTTAGAAGTTGTTATCACTGTGTCTTTAGTTGATAAATTTAATAGATTTAATATAGAAAATAATCCTGAGCTACCATTAATAACAGACGTGCAGTACTTTGATTTGAACTTCAATTTTAATTTATTTTCGAATTTTAAAACTTGGTCGCCTTGAGTAAGTTTCTTATTTTTTAAAACATTGCTAACCGATAAGATATCGTCTTTGTAAATTGTATGTGATCCGTAAAAAATTTTTTTCATATTTTTACTAATTTAAGTTTTATAATTAAATTTAATATTCTCTTTCCTTCACTAGGACTAATCTTGCAATTCGATTCAATTTTTTTTGTAGGTGACTTTCCATCGCAAAAAGATAAATAATTTAAAATATTTCTAACATTTCGTGGGTGAATACTCCCACCTAGACTTGGGTAAATTTTTCTTTTACTTAAAAAAGGTTCTCCTATATATCTAATTTCTGGAAATTTTTCTTCTTCAATCAAGTTTATTAGAGTTTGATATAATTTTAAGCTTTCTTTCAATCCTTTTTTAGTCACCACACTTCCTAATTTATCTAAAGATGTGTGATATTCTGGATATTCAGCGTATTTTGATCTCATTAAAGATGAAAAATCTAAATCTAATAGTGGAGATGAGTATTGTCTTTCATCACTTCCTCTTTGCAACCAAGAGTAAGTTCTAAATTTTTTTTTTAATTTTTTAAATGCTTTTATAGCTAAATATTCTGAATTAGAGTCCATAAATTTTGATTTTAATAAGGAATATTTTTTTTCATCGCCGACACAAACACAATTAAAACCAAATAATACATTTTTTTTTAAGTTATTATAATTTTTTTTAATAAAAGTTAATGCTCCTATTGTTTCTGGAACAAAAACTATCCTATATGAATAATTTGTTGATAGGGTAGATAAATAATCTGATAAAAATGTTAATAAAACAACACCAGAAATTTCATTGTTTGCCAGGGCAGGATGGCAAATATTGGTATTGAACAATATCTCTTTTTTGGATTTACCTTTCTTAAAAAACTCCCCATATCTTAAATAGCCTTTTTTGAACTTTGTATTAATTTGAATTTTGTATTTTTGATTTTTAAGTTTTTTATATTGGTTAAAGGATAAACAAATACCCCAATCTTTTTTGTAATAAGTAGTTCTGTATGGAATTGCATCGGGAGTTTTTTTAATAAAGTATAATTTTTTTTTTAATTCGTCTAATTTTAAGGATTTATTAAAACTAATTGAGTGGGAAACCAAATGCAAATTATTTTTTTTATAATCCACAATTTCATTATTTTTCTTATCAATTAATTTTGCTGAAATTACTTTCCACTCATGAGGTATTTTCCAATCAAATATTTTCGAACCTGATCTTACTTTAATTATTTTTAGTTTTTTGATCTTCTTCTGAATTATTTTTAATGTCTTTAATACTTCAGTGCTGACAACACTTCTATTATATGGGATAATATCTTTGGCGAATTCGAATATATCATTATTTTTTTTCATGTTATTTAACTTGAGTAATACCTCCTTTATCTAAATTAAAAATTTTATCTGCAAAATTTATTAGATCTTTGTTATGTGAAATTATAATAATTGTCTTATTTTTTTGTAATGATTTAATAAGTTCCATGATCCCTAAAGCATTATCTTGATCTAAAGCACTTGTAGGCTCATCAAATATCAATAACTCTGAATCTTTGTATAAAGCGCGTGCTATCGCAAACCTTTGTTTTTCTCCACCAGAAATTTTTGATCCCTTATCCCCAATATATGTATCGAGACCATTTTCTTGATTTTTAAGAAAATTATCCAATCTTACTTTATTAATGATGTTAAGAATTTTATTATCGTCTATATTTTTATTATTTCCAAAAGCTATGTTGTTTCTTATATTATCATTAAGTAAAAAAATATCTTGGGGTATGTGAGAAATTTTTTTATACCAATTGTCAGAATTTAAATTTTTTTTAATCCCATCGACCTCAATAGAACCATCTATCGGCTTAATTAATCCCATAATTATATTTATTAAAGTAGTTTTACCTGTTCCACTTTCACCTATGATTCCTATGCATTCACCTTTATTTATACAAAGTGAAATATCTTTTATAATTACTTTTTTTTCATTGAAATTAAAATTAATTTTTTTTAAAAAAATATTTTTAATGAAAGAAAGTTCTTCTTTATTCTTTTTGCGCTCTTGAGTTTTCTCAAATTCTGTTTTTATTTTTTCGAATACTGGAAGTGCAAATTTGATGTTCTGTAGCGATTGATAAATTTTAATAGCACTGGGCATTAGTCTGTAAAAAACGCCAAAATAAAAAGCTAATATTGGAATCAAGGTTTTAATTTCTAAGTCTTTTAGCAAATTAAGAACTATAAAAACAACAATAATGCTTATTATTATTATTTCAAAAAAATGTCGAGGCAATTGGGATAACACTGAGCTATATAAATTGTTAATTCCACTGAGATAATTGTGTTTTTTATATTTTTCTCTAAAAAAGTCTTGCCTCTGGTTTAAAATAATTTCTTTAAAACCTGATAGATTATACTGTAAATATTCTATCCTCTCTTTATCGTTTTCAATTCTTAATTGACCCCATTTTTTTAATTTTTTTCCAAAATAAAAAAAATATATAAGTCCACAAATTGTAAAAATTAAAAAAATTGATAATAAAAATTTTAAATCAATAAATGATATAAGAATGATTAGAGATATTAGAACAATAGTTTCGGTAAATAAGACTATCGTTGGAAAAATTAAGTATTTAACAAATAATGCTATTTCTGAGTAAACATTTCTAAATTTTTCAGATGTACTTGATCTTAAACTATCAAGATAGTTTTGATTAAGATAAGTTTCTAGTAATTTATCCGCAAAATTTATCTGGATGTCTAAACTAAATTTAGATTGGAAGTATACTAAAAAGTATACAAAGGATATTTTTATTGCATAAATGAAAAGGATCACAAATAATAAATTTGGAGTATATTTAAAGAACTCAATACTTCTAATCTGCTCTAAAAATGATGTAAAAAAAATAATATCGGGGGATTGATTATTTATCAAAATTGAAAATATTGGAAAAATAGATCCTAAACTTAATAACTCTAAAAATACTGCCAATAATATTAGAATCATTAAAATAAATAATTTTATTTTATTCACAAATTTTAAAGAAAAAAAGACTTTATTCATATTTAGATATTAGAGATTCTAATGATAAAAAATTTCTATCATTTTTTTTTACTATTAATGTTTTATTACAAAAATCTTCATAAAATAAATTGTGATCAATGTTACTTTCTCCCCACGCACCACAACCAAGAGATAATGTTGTATTTAAGTAATTACGATTGCTTCCTCCTGCAGATTTAGAATGAGGTTGATTAACAATTAATCTAGATACGTCAATTTTTTTTCCAGCTAATTCAATAAACTTCTCATTCTTTGTATAAATTCCACAAGAATGTCCTTTTCCCTCGTTATTAATTAAATAATTTGCTATGTCTAGAGCTTCGTCAGAATTCTTAACTTTTACAATTGCACAAATGGGAAGTAATTTTTCTCTAAATATGTAATGATCTAAATTTTTACTTGAAATTTCAAAGCCAATTACTTTTGACTTATTATTTTTGATGCTTAAATTTTCTAAAATAAAGTTGGCAGATTTTGCAATTAAATTTGGATTTTTTACACCTTTAATAAAATAAATCTCATCTAATTTTCTTTTTTGTTTATCATTGAGTTTAAATAAGCCAAAAGCTTTTAAATTTTTTATTGTTTTTTCATAAATTTTATCTTCTATTAAAAGTACACTATCTGACGAACAGGAAGTAGAGTTATCAAATGCTTTGGACTCAATGATTGAAGATGCTGCCAAATTTAAATCTGCTGAATTTTCTATTATTATAACAGCATTACCTGTTCCAAAAACAAGAAAGGGTTTTATAGACCTTTTTACTTTACTTATAATCTGCTCGTTTCCAGTAATTATATTTTTATCGGTGTTATTAAATAAATGAATTAAATTTTCATCCCGCAAAATTTTTTTTGGAACTATTGAAATTATGTTTTGACTCATTTTTTTTTCTGAAAGTTTTTTTTTAATATGATCTATTAAAAAAGAAATAGTATTAAAGGTTCTTATATTTGGGCTAATTATTAAAGAGTTTTTACATTTAATTGAATTAATAAAATAATTTAGTGTAGTAGCAATGGGGTTTGTTGAGGGTGTTGATCCACAAATAACACCTATAGGTTTTAAAATTTGAAATAATTTTTTTTCCCTTTGATATGAAAGTTCGTTAATTTTTACTGGCAAAATTTCATTCAACAAATTTAAAGTTTTATTTTCGTTTTTTTTTATCTTATCTTCAACATTTCCAAATCCTGTTTCTTTAACAGCCATTTCAGATAATGTTCTATTTAATTTTGAGCCTAAGATACTTTTAATAATAAATATTAGTAAGCTATTAATTTTTTTATCATCTAAACTTAATAAATCTTTTTGTGCAGTTTTTGCATCATTGACAATTTTCTCAATAATTTCTTTCATATATTTATTTCCACCAACAATTTATATCTTTTTTAAAAAGAGTATTTGTAGTGTCAAAAAACTCAATCATATTGAATAGGTAAATTTCAGTTTTATTAAAGCTTGTTTTTAAAAGTTCACCTTGAGACTCAAAATTTGAAAATATTAAATTATTATGGGCTCTTTTACTTTCACGATATTTTTCCTTAAGTACATCTAATTTGAATTTTTTCTCTTCAAATTCTTTATGCTCATTTTCTCGACACTTAATTGAAAATGTTTTTTCAAATCTATAGGGAACTTCGTTAATATGTTCCAAGTGATGTATAATTGGTAACATAAATCTTGGATGTTGACCAATTGATAAAAAGTAATTTTCCTCATCTTTAAACAATCTATCAATGACTGAGTTATAGCTGTATGCATGTGGGGAAATGTCCGAGACTAAATTTTTGCTATTCTTGCCAATAGCGCTCATTGACCATAGGGGATGAAATGATCGATTACTTTCAGGCAGTTTTCTAATAAATTCTGAAAAAGAGCCCATTTGGAAGCTTGGTGTATTAATACTGTCATAAGTCTTACCTGTATTGGGTAAATTTAAATTAGCTGTTGGTACAATAATAGTAACTCCTGGTAATAATTTTTTTATAGTTGAGAATAATTCATTTTGAGTTTCGTTTTTTTTTTTATTCTCTATTAAACCAAATTTACCCATATCATTAGTGATTAATAAATTTTTAATTTTTTTACTAAAAAATAATCTAGTTAGGTTCTCCAACAGTTGATTTAAAGATATTTTGTTCATTTATTTAATTAATTACTTTAAAAAATTTGAAAAAACCTTTCTAACTCTCTCCGATGATTTTCCATCATTATTACCAATATACTTTTTTAAAATTTCCTTATAATTTTTTAATTTAATCGAATCTTTGTTATTGTGGCTCAAAAGATTGTTTATTCTTTTCATAAAATCTTCTTTGCTATAAACAACTAATTTCTCATCAAAATTAATGATATTTTTTTCAAATCTTTTTTTGTCTTTGTAAAAAAAGGGGATAATTATATTTCTATTAGCTAACATAGCCTCTAAGATAACTGTAGAATTGAAATTAATGATTAATTGAGATTTCTCAATATATTCTTGTGCAAATCCATAATTTGTATATTTGCAATTTTTAGGGAGGTTTAACCTGTTCATAAAATTATATTTTAGGGCACTCTTACCTTTGATTAATACATTAACTTCTGAATTTTTTTTTGCATATTCAATTAAATATTTAACGGTGAGGATATTAAGTCTATTCCAATTATGTTTAGGATAATTATATTTTATTTTAAGTTGTTTAAAAATTTTCTTTTTATTTAATAAACTTTCATTTTTAAAAAAAAATTCTGGAAAACCTCTATAGTCTTCTACTAAAAAAAAAACAATATTTTTATCTAGAACTTTTTTTTCTCTGATGGTCTTAAAACTTCTATCTGCTCTAGCACAACCAGTAACTATAACTTTGTTATTTTTTGCAAATTTAGATTTCAATATTATTTCTTTTTCGTCATGATTATAAGTTAAAATTAAATCTCCACCGAATTGATCTATTTTATTTTTATACAGATATTCTAATACCCTATTATCTGCTAACGAATTTACAGACTCTTTATGCATACATATAAATTTTACATTCACCAATTTAGCAACATTTTGAAGCTCTCTTTCGATTCTATAAAAAGGATTAAATGATAAAATACAATCAAGTTTAAAAAATTTTTTGTAATAGCTTAATATTCTATGCAATTTTTTTTGATATTGTTTTTGAGAGCTGATTAGATTTTTGTTTATCTTATAGTGATAATCGTAAAATTTTTTGTCAGAAAAAAAATCATCAAAAATAATTCTCAAATACTGTCTGCTTATAAAATAAAAATTAAAATTAGTATTTTTTTTGTTATTAAAAGCGACTTGAACATCGGCGATACCTATAGCTCTGTATAAAATTAATATATTTTTATTATTTTTGCTTGAAGATGCTTTAATTAACTTTTTTGTGGATAAATAGAGTATGAAAGACTGAAGAAGCTCTAATTCAAACGTATTGAATATTTTAAATAGTTTGACAAACATAAAATCTAATAGTCTCATAAGTTATTTTTACTATAAAAAAACCCATGAGGAAGAAACAATGGACCTGAAAATAACAATTTTTTTTTGTTTTTTAAATCTATTGTGTATGAATTCATTCCTGTGTGTTTTGGTTTTTTTAAAAATTTTTTCACTTTCATAGTTTCAAATTTAAAATTTGTAAAATTTTTATTTTTCAAAAAAGTTTTAATCTTCGGTATGCTGAAAATATTGTAATATGAACCTTTAAATTCAGATTTTGAAAAATCATCAATTAATATTTTTGCATCAACCTCCCCATTATAAAACAAAGAGCTATGTGCAATATATTTGGGTTTTAATGATAATATCTTTTTTAAATTTCTCGTTATCCATTCGTTTGTAAAAGATAAAAAATGGAAAGATAAAATAATATCAACTTTTTTTTCTTTGATCACTTTAAGTGATAAATCTTTAATACCTGATACTACAAATTTACAATTACTTAATTTTTCTTTTTTTTTTTGGCCCGATGCATATTTTATTAAATTATTATTATGATCTACTCCAATAATATTGCTAGAGGGATAGTGTTTTGCTAGAAATATCGTGTTAGCACCAGCACCACAACCTATGTCTAAAATAATTTTATTTTTTAACGAAACATTTTTTTTTATAAATTTAATGAATTCAATCGTTGAATTATAAATTTGTTTATATTGATTTTTGTGATATCTGGAAATATTTGTCATATAGTGGTCCATCCTCCGTCAACAGAGAATATTGCACCCGTGATATAATCTGATTGGTCACTTACCAATAAGTGTACAGTACCATTAAAATCATTTGTTTTAGCCATTCTTTTAGACAGCGTTTTGTCTATATAATTTTTAATAAATTGTTTATTTTGATTATTTTCAACACCACCTGGTGCAACTACGTTAACTCTCACTTTTCTACCTGACCAATATGATGCGAGATATTTTGATAAACCAATTATTGCAGATTTAGCTGTTGGATATGCTGCATCTTTGACAAAAAACTTTTTTCCTTTAATTTTATAAATATTTTGATCAGGAGCAACTATACCATATGTTGATGCAAAATTAATTATAGACCCTTTTCGATTTTTTTGCATTTGACTACCAAATACTTTGCAGGGCAAAAAAGTCATCATAAGGTTTTTGTCGACTCGATCTTTAAAAATTTTTGAATCCAAATCTTCAAATGACACTATTTTTTTTGGATTTTCTACTGGGTCATTAATACATGCTAAATTAATTAATGAGTCAATTTTTCTATATTTTTTGATTATTTTATTTTTAATTTTAATTATTTCTTCTTCATTTAAAAGATTGCATGAAAAGTAATCGAAATTCTTTTTCACTAAATTTTTCTTTATATCTAAACAAACAAGTTTTGTCTTATTTTTGAGAAGATATTTTTTAATTGAATTACCTATAAGACCTTCTGAGCCAGTTAAAACTACAATTTTATCTTTTAAATTCATAATTATTTTGTTAATCGATTAAAACCCATCTGTTTTACTGGTCCCTTAATAAATTTTTCAATATTTCCGTTTTTTAAATGGAATTTTATCTTTTTAAAAACCTTGTCTACTGATTCAGCATAATATTTTAAAAGTTTTTCAGTATGCTTTAAATTTGCATAGCATCTAGAGCTTGCAATAATTTTGTGTTTTAAAAGCATTTCCTGAATAAAAAAAGTAAGTATGGTGGGCCAATTTTTGTACTGAAGACTAAAACTCGCTAATGGATCAAGTCCGCTTATTTCAATTTTAAGATCATGCTTTTTTGCAGACTTTTCCCATATTTGTTTCACTTTTTTTCCAATTCTAATCAGTTTAAAATTAACTCTGTTTTTTCTATAATTTTTAATAAATTCAAGAGCGCAAGCTGGTCCTAACCTTTCAGTCCAAAAAACACTGCTTATAAAAGTTTTAAGTGATACATCCATTATTTTTTTTTTTCCAATAATGGCACCCATAGGGATACCATTTGCTATAGTTTTTCCATATACGACCATATCCGGGCTAACACCAAGTTTTCTATGAACTCCTGCTTCAATAATTCTCCATCCAGATGTAATTTCATCTAAAATTAATAAACAATTATTTTTTTTTGAAATCTTTTTTAATTCTTTTAAAAATTTTTTTTCAACGAGTCTTTCTCTTGCAGGCTCAAGAACTATTGCTGCTGCTTTTTTTGCATTTTTGCGTACAATTTTTTCCAAATCATTGTAATCATTAAATTTAAAAGGAATTATTGAGTCTTTGAGATTTTTAGGAATTCCCTTGGGCTTAATACCTGGCAACAAATGATAATTAAGAGTTTTGGTTGATCTTATATTTGATGCCATGTACCAGTCGTGCCACCCATGATATCCACAAAACAATATTTTGTCTTTTCCAGTGAATGCTCTTGCAATTCTAATAGCAACAGACATACTTTCACCACCTGTTCGACAAAATTTCACACCTCCAGCCCAAGGATGTAAATCAATCAAAATTTTTGCTAAATCTACATCCTCATGGCAATTCAAGGTAGATATTGATCCTTTCTTTATAACCTCTATGGCTTTTCGAGATATATTTTTGTCTGCATATCCAAGCACCGAAGTTCCAACACCTACCATAGTGAAGTCAATATATTTCTTATTATTTAGATCCCAAACTATTGCTCCCTTAGCTTTAGAATAATAATTTGGCCAATCATTACCAGGCAAAGATAATTCAGGCCTTTTTCCAAACAATTGTGAAATTCCAGGAATATATTTTTTTGCTTTATCTAAATATTCTTTATTTAAATTTTTCATATCGAAGTTTTCTTATATCAACGGTTTCATTTAGTTTTACAGTTTTTAATTTAGCAATATGTAACCTATACCAATTTACCAAGCTAAATTTTTGATTTTTAATCACTTTTTTATTTTTTTCTAAATATTTTAAAACATCAGATACATCAAAATAATTCTTTCTTTTTTCAAAATAATTAAAAATCTTTTTTATCAAAAAGTAATCTTCTAGGTAATCAAGAGTAACTCTAAATTTTGAATAATTCTTATTTAAACTATAATTCTTAATATTAAATTTTTTAGGGTTATCCCAAATATAAGGGGTTACGTGTTCTTTTTCGTAGTTTTGTTTTGCATTAACAAATGCTTTTTTAAGGGATTTAAAAGTAAATATTTCTACATCATATCCATCCGGAAAAGTTGCTGGATGAACATTGCTTAAATAGTCACAATTTTGCTTATTAAACTCTAAAAGAAGCTTATCAATTAATTTATATTCTAATAAAGGACAGTCTGATGTAATTCTAACAATTACTTCTCCTTTGTATTTTTTTGCACAATCATAATATCTTTTTAAGACGTTTAATAAACTTCCTCTAAATACTTTGATATTATTTTTTTTACATTCTTCAAATATTAAATCATCAAATTCATTTGTTGATGTTGCAATAATAATCTTATTTATATGTTTGCTTGGCAATAATCTCTCGTAGAGAGTTTTTAGCAGTGATTTATCTTTGGAGCCAGTCAAAAGAACTTTTCCAGGGAGTCGTGAGCTTGACATTCGGGCTTGGACAATACAAAGAATTTTTTTTTTCAACTTATTACCAATATTTAAATTTTGTTAACATTTTTTTTTCAGTTTGAGATATTTTTTTTTTTCCATCTCCAAAAAACGAGCTTGCTTTGGATAGGGTTGATGAAAGATTTTTCATACCTTCAGGTCCAAGGGATGCAGATTGGTCGGTTCCCCATCTAGATCTATCATCTGTTACATGTCTTTCGATGTAGTTTGCACCCAATATCCAAGCAAATAATGATGGTGATACTGATGACTCATGGCCACTGTATCCAATTTCACAATTAAATTTTTTTTTCAAAGTTTTTATTAAATATAAATTTAAATTTTCTTCTGGACATGGATACTCAGATACACAATGCATTAAAATAAATTTACATTTATACTTCTTAAAAATTTTAACTGCTTTTTCAATATCTTTAATCGTACACATTCCCGTAGAAATGAATGTATTTCTCTGTTGTTTGGCAACTTCAATTAAAAATTTTGTGTTTGTAATCATTGCAGAGGGAACCTTATTAAATTTAAATTGATATCTTTTCAGAAACTTTAAACTATTAACATCAAATGCTGAACAGAAAATATCAATTTTGATTTTTTTACAAAATTTTACTAGTTCATTAAACTCTTTTTTTTGAAATTCAATTTTTTTTTTATATTCCATATATGTCAACTCTCCCCAAATTGTGTCTCTTATTTTTGATCTTTCATTTTCTGGAATACATATTTCTAAATCTCTCTTTTGAAACTTTACAGCATCAAAATTATTCTCTTTTGCTATCTTAATTATTTTTTTTGCTAAACTAATAGACCCATTGTGATTAATACCAATTTCAGCAATTAGATAAGGTTTTTTCATTTTGATATTATTTATTGATTTCTTTTTTAAGCTCATCGTATTCTTTCATTTTTTTTTTCATAAATTTAATTGTTAAGCTAATTCTATGATCTATCCCTTTGGGAGTTAAAATATATTTTTTTATATAGCTTACTTTTTTAGAATTTTTTTTAAAATTCTCTATCTTAACCAGTCCTTTTTTACTTAAAGCTTTTAAACAATAGTTGAGCTTTCCCAAACTAAAACCTAATTCGCTTGCTAGCTCTCTTTGGCTAGATTGTGGTTTGTTTTGTATTTTTCTTAATACATTAAAATGGTCTTGATTTTTCATATAAGTTCAATTTATGAACACTACAGTTCAAATTTTGAACAGTCAATAAAATGATTTAAAATTAGGTAAATATCTATATATTTATCAAAAATATATGGAAAAAAAAACACTAAAGCTTGGTGGTGGAACAGTTGAACAAGTTTCATTAAATGTAGAAATAAATTTAGAGAAAATTTTAAATTTATTTCTTGATAATATTGAATTTATTAAAAACAACTTAATTGAAAACGATAAATATGCTCAAGAATTGTTTGAGTATCTAGAAAACAAAAAAGATTTAATTTTTCCAATTAATAAGCATGTCGAATTATTTATAATAAGTAATCAAAATAATTTAAGGAAAATAACAAAATATATTATTTTTAGATATAAGTTTTTTTTAGCTGGTAAGAAAAAAATTAATTTAGGCTATCCTCCATATTTATTAATTGAACCTGTCTCAACATGTAATTTAAGATGCCCGTTTTGTTTTCAAACTGACAAATCATTCACAAAAAAACCTTTCATGGGTGTTATGGACTTTGATTTTTTTAAAAAAGTAGTTGATGAGGCTGATAATATTGGTGTAGGCGCAATTACTTTAGGTAGTAGAGGTGAACCAACATTATCTAAAAAATTTAGAGAAATGCTGGAATATATTTCTGCAAAAAAAAATATATTTGAGCTCAAAGTAAATACTAATGGTAGTTTTTTAACAGAGGACATATGCCATTCAATATTTAAAAGTAATGTAAGCCAAATTATAGTTTCATCTGACCATTATATAAAAGAAAAATATGAGAAATTGAGAGTGGGGGCAAATTTTGACAAAATTGTTCAAAAAGTAGATATGCTTTATGAAACTAGAAAAAAATATTATCCAGATTCTTTTACAGAGATAAGAATTTCAGGGATTGATAATGAAAGAAATCTAGACAGAGAAAAGTTTTATGAGTTTTGGATAAAAAGATCAGACCATGTGACTGCTGGATTCCCACTAGAAAGATGGGATACTTATAAAAATGTAATTCATACAGATATAAACGATCCATGTGAGAATTTATGGGACAGAATGTATGTTTGGTTCGATGGAAAAGTAAATCCTTGCGATGCAGATTATAAAAGTTATTTGTCGTACGGGAATGTAAAAAATCAAAGTATAAAAGAAATTTGGAACAACAATATAATTGAAAAAACTAGAAGTATGCATTCAAATGAAAATAGAAAGATGATAGATCCATGCAATAAGTGTGGAGTAACATTTTGTTGAAAGTTGGAATTATTGGTAATGGAAATCACTCAAAAAGAATTCAAAAAATTTTAAAAAAAAAAAGAATAAATTTTTTTATTTACAAACCTGAAAACAAATATTACTTTAACAAAAAAGATTTTGAAATATTGAAAAGCAATAATGTAATCTTTATTTTATCACCGAATAAAACTCATTTTGAATATATAAAAAGATTATCAAAAAATAGGTATATATTTTGTGAAAAACCACCCGTTAATTCAGTAAAGGAATTAAATAAACTAAAAAATATTAATAAAAAAAAAATATACTTTAATTATAATACTAGATTTTCAAAACTTTCAAATTTAATCAAAATTAAAGAACGATTTAAATTAGGAGAATTAGTATACGCTAGTTTTATAACGGGTCATGGTTTAGCTTTTAAGAAAGAATATATTAATAGTTGGAGGGCTAATAAAAAACTTTGTCCAAAAGGTGTTTTTGAAATTGTATCTATTCATATGATTGATTTAATAAACTATCATTTTAACATTAAAAAAATTGAGAAACCTTCACTGGTTAGATTATCAAAAAAAGGCAATAGTTACGATACATCTCACATCAAAATAATTTTAAAAAACAATGGAATTGTAGACATTTTTTCATCTTACAATACGCCTTTTGTTAAAAAAAATATTTTAATCTTTAAAAACGGTACTATAGAGCAAAATGAAAAAAATCTCATTATTAGTGGACCAGCTATAAATTTAGATAAAAATCAATTTTTTATAAAACCAAAATTAATAAAAAAAATCAAAATAAATGATGAAAAAGACTATTTAAATTCTTTAGATGAGAGCGTTAATTTTTTCTTAAAATCAGTAATAAACAAAAAAACATTTAAAAAAAAAATAACTGATTGTTCAATAAAGAGTAATTATTTGTTATTTTAATATTCAATATCGTAAAAATTTTTTTCAGTGCATAAATTAAGCCAATTGAGCTATTAGT
>CESW01149609.1_pt1 | contig 27703 bp, 27 predicted proteins | sample 531171 | NCBI WGS metagenome assembly CESW01 (sample SAMEA2621859, study PRJEB7988) | marine metagenome | biome: marine biome (ENVO:00000447); feature: surface water layer (ENVO:00002042); material: "saline water (ENVO:00002010), including plankton (ENVO:xxxxxxxx)" | depth 5 m
AATTCTGACTTTTATTTGAAGTATATATTATTTTAAATAGTATATAAGCTATGTATGAAACACAATTACGCAAAAAAAAAATAACTTTTTTTATTAATAGTCTTGATTCAGGAGGATCTGAAAGACAACTTCTTTATCTGATAAGATTATTAAAGAAAAAGTTTGAAATAGAGATATTTAGTTTCAAAAGAGGTTTATTATTAAATGATTTTAAAAAAGAAAATATAAAAATAATTTCAGCAGACAATAATTTTTTTTCATTCATATTTCTGGTTTTTTATCTTTTTTTTAACAAAAGCCAAATTTATCACTTTATACTTCCAAAGTCATATATAATAGTGGCGATTTTATCGTTTTTTAGTAAAAAAAAAAAGGTGATGAGTCGAAGATCACTTAATTATTATCATAATAAATATTATGGAATGTCACTTTTTGTAGAAAAATTTCTTCATAAAAAAATGAATCATATACTCTGCAACTCAGAAGCAATAAAAAAACAACTTATAGATTTGGAAAATGTAAATGCAAAAAAAATAAAAACTATAAAAAATTTTTATCCCGTTAACAAGTTTATTAAAAGTAGTTTGTTCGAATTTTCAATTAAAAAAAATTATGTAAATTTTGCATATTTAGCCAACTTCATTGAGTATAAAGGACATGTAGATTTAATTAAAATTTGCTCAAATCTTAAAACTAAAAAAAATTGGAATCTATTTCTAGTAGGTAAAGGTAGTAAACGTTACATTAATGAGCTAAAAAAAATAGTTAAAAAAAAAAAATTAAACTCAAAAATTTTTTTTATTGGATATATCAACAATCCAATGGAATTGTATAAAAAAATGGATTTTGCAATTAATTGTTCTAACGAAGAGGGTTCTTCAAATGCTTTGTTAGAAGCAATTTCTCTAAGCCTTCCTATTATTAGCTTTGATGTTGGAGGGAATAGTGATTTTTTTTCGAATAATGGGTATTTAATTAAATATAAAGATATAAAAACATTTACTGAAAGTTTAGATAAACTAATTGAATCTAAAGAAAAAAAAAAATTGGGTAAAAATTCTTATTTACACTTTAAAAAGGAATTTAATAATTCAAAAAATCTCAGGAAATATGAGGATATATATCTAAAATTCTAGAAAGAGACTAAATATTTTCTTTTTTTGTTAATTCAATGACAATTAAAATATTGATTAATTATACAAAAGATATATTTTATCCTAATGGCCGAAAAATCAATTTTCTATGAATATCATCAAAGAAATTTCGAAAATAAATTATCTCCTTCTTTTTTTAACAAACACACACTTTCGTATAAACCAATAGCTGAAGATTTTAGAAACAAAAAAAGCGTTAAATTCTTAACTGTTGGTTACCCGAAATCTGGAAACGTTTGGTTAAACTCAATGATAGCAGAATGCTTGGAAATTGACGTAAAACCCTCAATTAATTGTTTTGTTACATTTACACATTCAAATCTTAACACCGCAATATTATTTGATCAGTCGATTTTGAGAGGAGCTTGTTTAATTAGGGATTGCAGAGATATAATAGTTTCATATTATCATTATATCAAATCTGAAGGATTCAGAGTTAATGCCTCTAGAAATTTTGCATATAGGAATATAAAAGATTTTTACTTTGATTTTTTTGTTAATTATTTGGATAAGTATGTTGTCAATTTAGAAGAACTTATAGACGGGTACGTAGAGTTTGGATGGCCAATACTCAGATATGAGTCATTGGTTGATGAACCTAATGAGACATTAAAAATACTCTTTGATAGATGGAATATTAATGTTACTGAGAAAAAAATAAGCAATGCAATAAAAAATAGTAGTTTAAAATCAATGAGAAAAGGTGGCGGAAAACAATTAATTAAGACTCATAAATCTCACTTTAGAAAAGGTGGTTACGGACAATATAAAAAAGAATTACCTACAAAAGTTCTTAAAGACATTTCTGTTAGATACAAGAATTATCTTGAAAAGTGGGGATATGATATCTAATTTTTTATCAAAAAATTATAAAAGGCTTTGTATTTTTATTAAAAATAATCCAATAGTTTTCAGGATTTCAATTGGAAACTTTATCCTCTTTTTTTTAGTTGCTCTTTTTAAACCAAGGGAGAAGGTAAATTCAGTTCTTGAATACCAAGTTTTTTTTTAAATAATAAAAAATCACTATATGAATAAGCTCCTTAAAGTATCTATTTTTATATTGTTTGCGACTAGTTCAATATTCTACTTATTTGAGTTTATAGCACTTGGACTTAGACTTGCTTTTGTTGACGAACTAGTTCGTAGGCATATTAATTCTGCAAATATTACAAAACAAAATGTTCAGTTAGAGAAATATTTTAAAGACGAGGAACATTATGATTCAAAAACTGCAAGGGAATTTATTGAAGATTATAAAACTAAAAATAAAGGATATGAGCTTCAACCATTTATTCCATCAATTGAGTATTATAAGTTATCGAATTATAAAATTTTGCCTTTAGGAGGTGTTCCAAATCAATTTATTATTAACAGAAATGAAAATGGATATTGGCCAATAATAAAAAATGATAAATTTGGTTTTAATAATGAAAACTCAGCATGGGACGATTCAAATATTGTTATAAGCGGACCATCAACTGTTTGGGGTTCTGGCGTTCATTCAGGCCAAAATTTTGCTAGAATACTAAGGGATCATTATGGGTATAAAATATTAAATTTGGGTTACCCTCAGTTACCATATCCTGAAGCATATTATGCATTAATTCTTGAATATTTTAAATTAATTAATCCTGATTATTTTATATGGACTATATCTGATGAAAATGCGGGTGACGAAAATTTATTTTTATTAAAAGATTTCTTTACAAGAAAATATGGAAAATTTTATAATCAAAATCTTTTAGAAAAAACTGATGAAATTATTTCACTTCATAAAAACTATATGGAATTATATTATAATAAATCTTATATAATTTCTCGGGATATCAATTTTAAGGATGTTCCAAAGGAATTTCTTAGATTAATAAACTTACGAACAATTAAAGAATACATAAGAAATGAAATTAATCCAGTCAAAGTTAAACATAACTATAATGAATTACTTACAAAAAAAGAATGTAAAGTAGGAAGAGTTAAAAGAGAATTACAAAAATTAGAAAAAATTGATCAATATCTTAATCCTGACACACAGATTATTGTTTTATTTTTAACCACAAAAAATCGTTTGAATTTTAAAAATTCTAAAAATGATTTCTGTTTTGACTCCTTACAAAATGAAATAGAAAAAAAAGGTTATCCTATTATTGATTTAACACAAATAATAAATTCAAAAAAAATAATTTCTAAGAAAATCTTTAATGAGAACGGCAATCTCCATTTCAGTAAGGAAGGAAATATTTTAATTGCAAAAATTTTATCTGAACAACTAATGAAGTTATATGCAAAAGAGAATTATTAGTCTTGATTTCCTGAGAGGATTTTGTGCTTTATCCGTGGCGATTGCGCACTTTGGTATGGCTAATAATTATCTTGTTCACTCAGGAGAAGTGATAGCGTCTACGGCTGTAGAAATTTTTTTTATTTTAAGTGGTTTTGTATTAGCGCCACAAATTTTATTGTGTTTAAAATCAGATTTCTTTGAAAACTTCAAAGTTTTTTTAATTAGAAGGTGGATGAGAACAATCCCTCCATTTGTAATTTCCTTAACAATAATTTCTTTATATACAGGAAATTTATTTAATGAATCATTTTTCAAATACTTATTTTTTGTGAAATCTTTTTTTTCAATTAATAATAATGATTATTTCCCTATTGCTTGGAGTTTAGCAGTTGAAGAGTGGTTTTATATTATATTTATTCCCGTAGTTTTTTTTTTAAGAAGAATATCACTGAGTTTTTTTACAATAATTTTGCTTTATGTTTTACTATTCTTTTTTGTAAAATTACTTTTTTTTTCTTTATCAAATGATGATTTAAGAAGAATTACATTTTTTAGACTTGATAGTATCGTTTTTGGTTTTTTATTATTTTTGGTTATTAATAAAGTTTCTAACATTGTCATTAATTTATTTCACAATAATTTTAAGATTATTTTAATAATATCTTCTTTGCTAATTGTTGTAAGTTCAAAAATGGTTATTTCAAATCCTAAGCCCATTTGGTTGTTAGTTTATATATATTTTACATCTATTTTTGGTATGTTCATTGTTTTTATTTTAGTTAGAAAGAATCATTTATTTGAGTCACTTAAAATTTTAAAACTTTTTTCAATCTATTCAGGTGCACTCTCGTACTCATTATATCTATTTCATCCAATAATTCTTATCATAGTTGAACAATATGAATTTAACTCTATTTCAATAAAGTTTTTATTATATATTTTAGGCACAATTTTTCTTGCTAGTATAGTTCGTTATTTTTATGAGATAGAAATACTGAGATCTAGACCCAATTATCAGAATAAAAACTTCATAGAAATAAATAAAAAAGTTTTTGAAAGACAGTAATTAAAATGTGTTTGATTGCGTTCATAATGTGAACAAACTTGTTGACGTTCAGATGATGAACGTATAAAGTTATTAAATAATGAGACTGAAAAGCTATAAAAACGTAGAGTTAGAATTAAAAGTATTAAATAAAATTAACGAGAGAAAAAACATCTCACAGAGAGCAATATCAAAAGATTTAGATGTTGCTCTTGGATTAGCTAATTCTTTAATAAAAAAATTCGTAAAAAAAGGCTTTCTTAAACTTAAAGAAGCTCCAATGAGAAGATACTTTTATTATTTAACACCAAAAGGTTTAATTGAAAAATCTAAATTAACAAAAGATTTTCTTGAAACATCTCTAAAATTTTTTAGACAAGCTAAACAAGATTATGAAGAAGAATTTAAAAAAATAAAAAAAAATAATAAGTTTGTTATACTTTATGGGATAAGTGATTTTACTGATATTGCAATTTTAGCAGCAAAGGTTGAAGGTATAGAAATTAAATACATATTCGATGAAATTTCAAAAGTAAATCAATATTGTGGTTACGAAGTTATTAAAAATTTGAAACAAGTTTCAAAAAAAAATAATATTTTTTTTGTCATTACAAAACTTGTTGAGGATCAGGAAAAGTTAAATAATTTAAAAAAATTTGAACTTTATCAACCTAGAGTTTTGAAGAGATAGATTATGAAATGGATTGTAGTTCAGACCAAGCCTAAATCAGAGCAAAAAGCTTTTGTCAATTTGCAAAGGCAGGGTTATTCAGTCTTTTTTCCAAAGATTAAAAAATCTATTAAAAGATTAACTCGCATACATAAATTGATTACCCCTCTTTTCCCAGGTTATTTATTTGTTTTTTTAGAAGATCAACAAACTTGGTCCAAAATAAATAATACATACGGAGTTTTTAAAATATTACAGTTTAATGATCAATTGTGTTATCTGCCAGATGATACTTTAGAAAACCTAAGAAAGAGGTGCGACAAAAATGGTTTGGTTATCAAGTCTCAAATTTTTAACAGTGGTGAAAAACTTGTTTATAACATTAACAGAAATACATTTCTTGATGTAATATTTGATGAGCATATTGATAATAAAAGGTCATTTGTATTAATAGAATTTTTAAAAAAAAAAATTAGAACCAAAATTGAAACTAAATATTTAGAAGTAGTTATTTGATTTTTTTTTGTCGAACATTTAATTCTTCATTAATTCTAATGAAGTGCGGTAGCCGTGGGGTTTTTTTAAATTATTTATATGAAAAAAATAAGAGACAATTCTTTATCAAATCTTTTGATTGATAAAAAAGTTTGCGTAATGGGCTTAGGGTATGTTGGTTTAACTTTGGCAGTTACTCTTGCGGATGTTGGTTTTGAAGTGCTTGGAGTTGAGATAAGAGATGATGTTTTGAAACTACTAAGAAGCGGTAAACCTCATTTTTTTGAACCAGGTTTGAAAGGTAGACTAGAATCAGTAATTTATTCCAGTAAACTTAAATTATCAAAAAAAATAGTAAGATCATTTAATGCTGATGTTTATATCATTACAGTTGGCACCCCTATAGACTCCTCAAATAATGTTAACAAAAAAATGATAAATAATGTTTGTAGAGAAATTTCAGATTTTATAAAAGACGATAATTTAATAATTTTAAGATCTACAGTTGAGGTAGGAACTACTAAAAAGATTAAACATTATTTTAAAAAAAGAAAAAAACACATTCAAATTTCTTTTTGTCCAGAAAGAACAATTGAGGGCAAGGCTATGATAGAGTTAAGAAGTCTTCCCCAAATAGTTGGAGCAGAGACCCTTGAAGTTGCATTAAGAGTTTCACAATTTTTTAGCTTCATTACACCAACCGTCGTTAGAGTTTCAAGTAATGAAACTGCTGAATTGATTAAATTAGTAGATAATTGTCAAAGAGATGTTCATTTTGGTTTATCTAACGAAATTGCAGAAATTTCAGACAAGTTTGGAGTTTCATGCCATGAGGTGATTAAGTCAGGTTCCTTAGGTTATCCTAGAACTGACTTACCAATGCCAGGCCCAGTAGGTGGTCCTTGCCTTGAAAAAGATTCTTTTATACTCAAAAATGGATTAAAAAAGTATAATTATTTTCCTAGCATAATTATGAGCTCCAGAGAAACTAACCTTCAACAACCCAAAAAATCAGTTGAACTGCTGAAGACTTTTTCAAATAAGTATTTTAAAAGTTGTCCAGAAGGAATAACCTTAGCTGGGCTTGCATTTAAAGGGAATCCTGAAACAGACGATCTCAGAGGCTCAATGTTTAAACCCATTTTAGAGGAAATCAGAAAAAAATTTAAAAATTCGATAATTACTCTCTATGATAAATTAGTAAATATAAATAATTTAAAGAATGATTTAAAAGTTTCTAATTATAAATTTACAAATTCACTCGAGGAATCATTTGAAGATTCAAGCCTTTATATTATTTGCAACAATCACAATGAATTTAGTTCAATGCCTGTAACTGTCCTCACGAAAAAAATGAAAACACCTGGGTTATTATTTGATTATTGGAATAATTTTAGTAATCAAAAAATACACTTTCCAAAAGGCATTAAATATATTGGGCTAGGTGAAATTGGTAAAAATTTAAAAGCTTTATATTGATGAAATATTTTATTACAGGTGGTTCAGGTTTTCTCGGCGCAAGCCTTGTTTCTAAATTAATTGAAAGAGGTGATCAAGTTACTGTTTTTGATGATTTATCAAGAGGTGATCAAAAAAGACTGCAAAAAGATTTTGATAAAATTAACTTTATTAGAGGTGACGTGAGGAAAAAAAAGCAAATTTTAAACAATTCTAAAGGTCATAATTATTTTATACATCTAGCAGCAATTAACGGAACTGAAAACTTTTACACTAAACCTCAGTCTGTAATTGATGTCTCAGTTAGAGGCGTTCTTAATGCTGTTGAGGCATGTAAAGTCAATAATATACCAAACTTTGTTTTGGCCTCGAGCTCAGAAGTCTACCAAAAGCCAAAAACATTTCCGACAAAAGAAAATGTTGAACTTGTCATTCCTGATATACACAACTCGAGGTATTCGTATGGAGGCGGAAAAATTATATCTGAGCTAATTTGCTTAAATTACTACAAAGATTTTTTTGAAAAATTAATTATATTTAGACCACATAATGTTTACGGCCCCGCAATGGGAAATGAGCATGTAATACCTCAACTAATACATAAAGTGAATTCAGCTATAAAAAATAAAAAAAGAAAAATTGTCATTAAAGGATCCGGAAATCAATCTCGAACTTTTATATATATTGATGATTTTACAAACGCCCTAATAAAAACTATCGATGAGGGTAAACATCGAAATATCTATCATATAGGTAATTCTGAAGAGACGAATATTAAGCAGTTATCAAAAAAAATTATGCACCACATGGGTGTTAATCTAACTTTAGAGTCTTCATCACCTCCAGAAGGTGAAACTGATAAAAGACTTCCAGATAATAAAAAAATTGTTGACCTTGGATATAATCAGAATGTTTCTTTAGATGAGGGTTTGAAAAAAACAATAAATTGGTACGTTAGTTGATATTATGAAATTAAAAAATAATTACCAATCAAAACATATCAAGAATTGTCAAATTTGCTATTCAAAAAATCTTGAATCAATTATTTATCTCGGAAATATTCCTCCTGTTAATCAAATGATGGAGATAAAAAAACTTTTTAAAGGAAATGCTACATTTCCTCTGGAACTTTGTAGATGTAAAGATTGTGAACATGTTCAAATTAACACGATAGTTCATCCAGAAATTTTATTTCCATTTTCTTACCCTTATTTGAGTGGAGCCACGAATATTCTAAAAAAAAATTTCTATGACTTGTGCGAAGAATCATTAAAATTAATTTCAATAGATGAAGGTTATGTATTAGATATAGGATCAAATGACGGAACTTTGTTAGAAAACTTCAAGAAAAAAAAAATACCTGTTTTAGGTGTTGAGCCATCAAAAGCTTTTCTTGTTGCGAAGAAAAAAAATATAATAACCATTAATGACTATTTCAATGAAAGTACGGTAAATCTAATTAAGAAAAAATATGGTAAGCCTAAAATTATTACTGCTGCTAACGTATTTGCTCACATTGAAAATCCAAATAAATTAGTAAAACTCATTAAAAAAATTATGAATAATGACAGTGTGTTTATTTCTGAATCTCATTATTTAGGTTCATTAATTAAAACTCTTCAATACGATACAATATATCACGAACATTTAAGATATTATCATTTAAAGGCGTTAAAAAAATTATTTGAAAGAAATGATTTACAAATTTTTCATGTAAAAAAAATACCCACTCACGGTGGTTCAATAAGAGTGTACGCGTCAAAAAAAAAGATATATCCAATAAGAACTTCAGTTAGAATCATTGAAAATCAAGAGAAAAAAATGGGATTATCTAATTCGAGAATCTTTAAGAAATTTAAAAATAAAATAATTAGAACTAAATTTGAACTCTTAAAATTATTAATAGAAATCAAAAGAAAAAAAAAAGTTATTTATGGAGTTGGAGCACCCTCAAGAGCAAGTACTCTAATTAACTTCGTAGGTATCGATGAAAATTTTGTTGATTGTATTCTTGAGATTAAGGGTTCAAGTAAAATTGGGAAATACGTTCCAGGTACAAAAATTCCAGTATTAGATGAAGAAATAATACTTAAAAAAAAACCTGATTATCTTCTATTATTCTCATGGCACATAAAAAAAGAACTAATTGAAATATTTAAGAAGAAAAAGTTTAATGGTAAATATATTATTCCTTTACCAAAACCAGAAATTATTGAACAGTGAAAATTTTATTTCTAGCATCAAATCCACCTACATTTTTTCATTCATACTCACATAATCTTGTTTTATATTTTTTAATAAAAGAGGCAGCTAAATTTCATAAAGTTTATTTAGCAACTACAACTAATGAAGCTATTAAAAAGAGTAATTATTTTGAGTACCTAGGAGATTATTCAAATAAACTGATGAAAAAAAAAAAAATTTTTAATTTTGAATATGAATTTATTGATAACGAAAATATTTTAAATAATTTGAAAATAAGTGAAATGGACAAAATAATACTTTTCTGGGATACATGGTTTGATTTATTGAATTTTGGAAATTATTCTAAAAATGTAATTACGTATTTAGCCAAACCGCGATTTTCAAATGATCTTTCGAAAACTCTACGTGAGTTTTCAAATAATTTGATAGGTACTTTATTTGATCCAAAAAAAGTTCTTAATCTTTTTAATTTATTCATACTAAAAAATTTACATTACAGAAGACTTAAGAAATTTAAGAAAAACTTAAACATATGTAAAGTTGACACAGAAAAAACTTTAAATAACAAAGTTAATTGCCAATACTGCTCAAATACATGGCCCGATTTTTTTAATCAATCAATAATTAAGAAAAGAAAAAAAATTAATAAAAAAAAAATTAATATCCTTGCTAATATGGGACATCTTCAATCAACGGGAAATAAAATAGGATTGACTTATTTAAAGGTAAATATTTTACCCAACCTTTTAAAATATAAAAATATTTGTGTTAATATTTGTGGTTCTGGTAAAGTTGAAAAAGATTTATTTAAATTTCATTTTCTTAAGTTCAAAGGATTTGTTAAGAATATAAACTTAGAACTTCTTAAAAATCAAATTTTTTTATTATGTAATAATACTGGATATCATTACGGTGGATATACCAGAGTTATTTTTATGATGTCATCGGGAGGTGTGCTTATAGCCGATAAAAGATTAAAAAAATCAATGCCAGAACTTGTCCATATGAATAATTGTTTATTATCCTCAAATAAAACTCAAATGTTAGATAATATTGATGTTGCTATTGATAATTTTAAGCTGAGGCAGTTTATTGGAATAAATGCAAGAAATACATACGAAGAAAATTGGAGTCCAGAGAAAGTTTGGCAGAAAATTATTTGAACTATGAACAAATTAGCACTTATTGGTAATGATATAGATTTAGTTGATCAAATTATTTTGGATAAAAGAATTCAACTGTGTGGAATTATTGATAAAAAAACAGTCGAAAACCAAATGGGTGTTTCTTATCTGGGAAAAGACAAAGATTTTAAAGATATTAATTTTTCTTTTCTTTGTTCACTTGATGACGGAAGAAAAAAGAAGGATATTATTGAAAGATTCTACGGCAGTTTAAATTTCATAAATTTTAGAAGCGAATTTTCTTATATATCTAAGTTTACGAAAATAGGTTATGGGAATATTTTTCAAAGAAATACCATTTCTATGGCAAACGTTATTATCGGTAATCATTGCAAAATTAATATTGGTGCGACTATCCACCATGATAGTAAGCTTGGAAATTATGTAACTATTTGTCCTGGTTCAAGATTACTAGGTAATGTCAAAATTGGAAACTGTGTTTATGTTGGTTCGGGAGCTTTAATATTACCAGGAATTGAAATAGGTGATAATTCGATAATCGGTGCAGGAGCAGTTGTAACAGAAAATTTAAAAAAAAATAGTAATGTTAAGGGTGTGCCAGCCAAATGAAAAAATTAAAAAATTTACACTGGTTTTCTCCCTCTTTTGATCACAATGAAAAAAATCGTTTAAGCTCTCTTATAGATAGTAATTTTTTAAATGAAGGAGAGATTACAAAAAAATTTGAAAAAAAGATTTCAAATTATTTAAATGTAAAATACGCAATAGCAACAACAAGTGGAACTACAGCAATTTCATTAGCATTAATGAGCTTGGGAATTGGTAAAGGTGATGAAGTAATAATTCCAAGCTTTACATTTCTAGCCACGGCAAATGCAGTCACTTTAATTGGAGCAGATTTAAAACTAGTTGACATAAGAGAAGATGATCTAACAATTAATACAAAAGTTATAGAAAAAGAAATTTCAAAAAAAACAAAAGCTATTGTATCAGTTGATGTAAATGGGAGATCATGTGACTACAAAAATCTTGAAAAAATATGCAAAAAGTTCGATTTAAAACTTGTTTGTGATTCAGCAGAAGCTCTTGGGTCAAAATTTGGCGGAAAGTTTTTGGGTTCCTACGGTGATTGTGGATGTTTCTCTTTTTCAGCAGCAAAAACTATTAGTACTGGACAAGGTGGATTAATAGTCACAAATCAAAGAAAAATTAGAAATAAAATATATGAATTGAAGGACCAAGGAAGAAAAAAAAGAGGGACTGGTGGTAAAGATGAACATCCTGGCCTAGGTTACAATTTTAAATATACAGATTTGCAAGCATCTGTTGGTCTAGAGCAATTTAAAAAAATGAAAAATAGAATAACAAAATTTAAAAAAAGAGATTCACTTTACAGAAAGCATTTATTTAATACAGGCTTATTTCTTCCTAAAAAAAACTCTGAAGAAGTTTTACAATGGTTTGATATAGTTTTTGATAGTGAAAATCAAAAAAACAAAGTAATAATGTCTTTAAAAAAAAATAAAATCGGCTTTAGGGAGTTTTGGGACCCAGTTAATTTCCATAAATATTATAAAAATTTAAAATGTAAGGGAAAGATAAATCGCAAAATTGCAAAAACTGGCATATGGCTTCCGTCAAACTTTGATATTGCAAGTAATGAAATTGAGTATATTTCAAAAATAATTTTAAAGAACCTTTAAATGAAATTTTCTATAATAATTACTGTTACTAATCCAAGAAAATCTATTAACGCACTTGAGTCAGCTGTAGCTCAAAATTATAACGATTATGAAATTATTTATTCAAATAATTCCGGTAATAGTTGCAAGGAAATAATAAAAAAATTTAAATCAAAAAAAATAAAATATTATGAAACAAAGAAATACTTGAGAATCGTAGATCATTGGAATTTTGCGTTTTCAAAAGCTTCGGGTGAGTGGCAGATATTACTTTGCGATGACGATGCTCTTATGTTCAATACTCTGGGAAAGTTGAATAAAGTCATTGAAAAGAATTACGGATATGAAATCTTTATTTGGAACTACGGCTTTTACAAAAAGGGATTGAGTGATAATTCATTTTATATTAAAAAAGATAAAGTAAATTCAACTATGATAATTAATTCAAAAAAAATACTTGATTTACTGCACAATCAGGCGGCATTAAACGGAAAAGTTAAATTAAATTGTCCATTCTTTCCAAGAGCAGTTTTTTCAAAGAAAATTATTTCACAAATTGAAAAAAAACTTGATTTTCTTTTTTTACCACCAGATCCAATGACTTCATCAGCTGTTGCAGGATTAAAACTGACAAAAGAGTTCATTAAAATTAATGAAACTTTCACAATATTAGATGTAAATGAAGGCGATAATGCTGGAAGCCATATTATAAACGATGCAACATTTAAGAGAATGCATAGGAATATAAAAATCAAATATTCTCCAATAAAAACTATGCATAATTTTCCTTCAACGAATTTAGAGAGTTTAATAAGGGTTGAAAAGAAGTTGGGGCAATTTGATAAAAAAAAAATTAATTTTGCTAATTTTTTTTTCTCAAGCTACTTACAAATACAAGAAATGTCTTCTAATAGAATTCTTCAAAAAAAAGTATTAGGTAAATTTAATGAAGACTTTTACAAACAAGTTTTCTTAATTAAATTAAAATTTTTTCTTAAAATCTTTGTTTTAAGAATATCTAAATTAAAGCTTTTGAATTTTTTATTGAATTTCTTTATTAAACCTAGTGAAATGCAATCTACATCTTTCGATAAAGAATCTAATATTAATTTCCTAAGTAAATCTATTTCTAAAAAATAATGAAATTAATTTTTGGAGCTAGTGGTCAAATTGGTAAAAGTTTAATTAAAGAATTAATTAGAGAAGGTTTTCTTTATCTAGTAACCTCAAGCAGATCAAAGTTAGAGACTTTTTTAGGTTCTCAAAATATAAAAACAAATTTTAAAGTAATTGACTACGACTATAAATCAAAATTTTCGTTTCCTTCTAAAATTAAAACGATCATAAATTGTTCAGGTAAAGGTGATCCAAATGATCATAAATCTGATCTTTTTTTACTAAACGATCTAACAGGTAACATTGATAAGCAAATTTTAGAATTTTTAGAAAGAAATAAAGATGTTAGTTATTTCTTCTTGTCAACTGGAGGATTATACAATTCTGAAAAAAATTATTCTTATGCTAGGCAAAAAAGGACAATGAATATTAATTTAGACAATTTACTAGAGTACAAATTCTACTTGTTCAAAAAACTATCAACAGAAAGGCTTCATGAATCATTTAAACATTTAAAAATTATTAATATAAGAATATTTGGATTTATAAGTGAGTTTATAAGTTTTAAATCTGGTTTTTTCATAGCTCAGGTTTTAGAGTCTCTGCAAAAAAAAAAAACTTTTTTTACAGGAAAAAAGAATTTTATTAGGGATTATATTACTGGATCTGACTTAGCATATTTAATTAACCTACTAGAAACAAAAAAAACAAATTTTACTTTGGATGTTTTTAGTAATGGACCAGTAACAAAAAAAGAAATTTTAGAAATTTTTATAAAAAAAGGGTTGAATTTATCTATTAACATAGAAGAAATTCAGGCTTTAAGAAAGCCTAAGTATATTTCTAATTGCTCAAAAGGAATCTCAATCGGTTTTAAAAGTAAATATAATTCAATAAAAAATATTGAAAATTTAATAAGAAATTTAAAACTTTACACAAATAAATAATTAATTATTATCAAATTTATGGATATTTCGATGTCAAATAATTTACCTGCTGCAAATGAGAGACTTCTAAAGAAATTTTTGAGAATTTTTCCCAAAAAAATTGAAAAAGTTTTATTTATTAATCCACCCGATGGAGACTCAAAATTATTTAATAGAAAGACAGCTGATGTTGGGAGATATCCCAATTATCCTCCCTATGGAATTGGTTGTATCTCGACAAAACTTTTAAAAAGTAAAATCGATGTAAAAATTTTAAATTTAAATCATGAAATTCTTAAAGAATGTAAAGAAAACATAACCTTTGATTATGATAATTTCTGGCAAAAGAAAATAGACGAAACCTTAGAAGACTTTGATGCTGATATCATTGGCATTGGGTGTATGTTCACCATGACCCACGTTTCGTTAAAAAATGTATGTAAATATGTTTCTAAATTTAAATTACCTATTTCTATAGGTGGAGTACACGTAACAAATGATTGTTTCAATGTTATTGAGGAAATGCCGTTTGTAAATATGGCTTTTCTGAAAGAATCAGAAATATCCTTCCCTAATTTTATAAAGTATATAAACGGAGAAGAAAAATTTGAAAATATTGGTCAATTTATCATTAATTATGATAATGAAAGAATACCTTTTTTTAATACCCTTACGCCAACAGCCGAAGATTTGAACATAATACCGGCCTATCATCTTTTAGATGTTGGTAATCTATCTAAATTCGGGACTATGGGAAACTTTTATGGTTTTAAAAATAAAAATACCAAATTTGCAACATGTTTATCTAATAGGGGCTGTAGAGCAAGATGCACATTTTGCAGTGTGAGAAATTTTAATGGTGTAAGTGTTCGTCAGAGAACGGTGGAGTCTGTTCTTGATGAGTTAGAAATTCTAAATAAGGACCATGGCATTGAACATATTGTTTGGCTTGACGATGATTTATTGAAAGATCATAAAAGAGCAATTGAATTATTTAATGGTATTGTAAATAGAAAAATTTCTATTACTTGGGATGCGACTAATGGAGTAATTGCTTCATCCTGTACTAAAGAGGTGGTTGATGCAATGTCAAAAAGTGGTTGTATTGCATTAAATATAGGAATGGAATCTGGTAACAGAGAAATTTTAAAACAGATTAAGAAGCCTGGAACTGTCGAAACTTTCTTAAAGGCAGCACAGGTTCTAAGAGAGTTTCCAGAGATTCATTCAAGAGTTTTTCTAATGATAGGTTTTCCAGGAGAAACACTCAGTATGATAAATGATACAATGTCTGTTGCGAAAGAGATGAATTTAGATTGGTCAAGTATAACTCCGTTACAACCATTACCTAACACACCAATATTTGATTCTATGGTAGCCCAAGGTCTAATAAAAAAAAATAAGGGTTCAGAGGTGAGATTTTTAGGAGGTAGTTTTGGTAAACAAAACGAGATGGAAAGAGGAGAAAGGTTGTCAATTAAAAACTTTAAAGATGCCTTCTCTGAAATCAAACTTAACGACATCCCCAATCCAAAGCAAATAAATGACATTTGGTTTTACATGAATTATCATTTAAACTTTCACAGATTATTTTATGAAAAAAGAAATATCAAAATTAACCAGCAAATGAAAAATTTAGAGGCTCTCGGCAATGTTATCTCACCTGAACATGGTTTTGCCTTATATTTTCTTGGATATCTTAACTTCAAAGTAAATAAAAAGATCCCAAATGAAATCATTGATAGATTATCTGTACAACTTGAAAATTCAAATTACTGGAAACAAAGACTCGAAACATTTGGTTTGTCAGTTGAAGATTTAAAAAGTTTTTCATTCAAAAATGAGTTTATTCCAAAGGGCTTTCATGACAACATCCATTTTGAAAAAAAATATTTTCATAATCTGTCAGTCTAACGATGAATTACAAAGAGTCCAATATTAAGGGCATTTTTTTAATTAACTTAAAATCCTTAACGGATAATCGCGGTCAAATGAGTCATCATTGGAGTAATGAATTTTTTATAGAAAAAAAAATTTTATTTAATCCTAGACAAGTATTAAATCAACTAACTAAAACAAAGGGAACTATAAGAGGTTTGCATTATGCATTTGATCCTCACGCCGAATCAAAAATGATAATTCCAGTGACTGGAAAAATGTTTTGGGTTTCAGTAGATCTTAGAAAAAATAGTAAAACATTTGGTAAGACCTTCTCAGCTATTTTAGAACCCTTCAAGTTTTCTTTATTTGCAACCAGAGGTTTTGCTCACGGATGTATGAGTTTAACTGACAATGTCAATTTAACCATTATTGCTGACAATGTTTTTTCTGATGATCACTCTGGGGGTATAATTTGGAACGATTTAGATTTAAAGATTAAATGGCCACTTAAAACAATAAAGTCTTACAAGATTTCTAGACAGCACAAAAAAAACAAGACATTTAAGGAATTCATACAGTCAAATCATACTGTTTCACAATGAAAAAAAAAATATTTATTACCGGGGCTAATAGTTTTATAGGAAAAAATTTGCTTAAAAAAATAAGTGATAATTACAATTTTTATGGAATCGATAAACTATCTTCAAAATTGGATAATATTAAGAAAATTGACCTTTGCTCTAAGAAGTTGGAATTTTTTGTACAAAAGGATACGGATTTTGTTGTAAATCTTGCAGCTATTTCCAACGATCAAAGCTGTAATCTTGATCTAATTAGTTGTTATCAAACTAACATAGTTGGATTAATAAATTTGTTAGAGATTATAAAAAAAAAAAAAATTAAAAATTTAATACATGCTTCAACAGAATGGGTTTACGAAGAAAATACTAAAGTTCATTCTGAAGCTGAAAAAATATTTTACGAAAATATTAAATCTCATTATGCTTTAACAAAGTTGTTTAATGAACAGATCTTAAGAATCTTTCACGAAAATAACAAAGAAATTAATATTACGTGTCTAAGGTTTGGAATTATTTATGGTAAAAGAAAAAAAAATTGGTCTGCCTTTGAGTCAATAATTGATAAGGTGATAAAAAAAAAAATCTTAACAGTTGGTTCTTTAAAAACTGGAAGACATTTTATTCATATAGACGATATTGTAAGAGCTATTATAATTTCGTTCAATCATTCAGGTTTTAACATTTTTAACGTTCAGGGTAAGGACTTTGTAACATTAGATATGTTAATAAAAGAAAGTACCAAGTTGCTAAATAAAAAAATTAAAATAAAAGAAACTAGTAGTAATATGCCTAGCGTTAGAAAAATGTCCTTATCAAAAACTAAAAAGAAATTAATGTTCAATGCAAATATATCTTATAAACAAGGTGTACGTGAAATTATAAATTTTTTTAAAAATGACAAATAAAGTTCTTGAAAATTTAATTTTTGTCAGGTTTTGTCAGTTACTTATTAATGATAAAATAAAAAATAAAGAATTCAAGATTCCAATCCATTTGGCGTTTGGTCATGAAGCAATTGCTACTTCAATTGCAATGAATTTTGTTAAGAATGATAATATAATATTAACTCACAGAAATATTCATTACAATTTAGCAATATCAAACGATTTTAAATCTATTTTAAATGAATTTAGGTTAAAAAATAACGGTTTAGCAAAAGGAAGATTAGGGTCTATGAATCTTTGCTCACCAAAAGATGGCATAGTATATTCTTCAAGTATCTTAGGAAATTCATTGCCAGTTGCTGCAGGTGTTGCTCATTCAACTAAACTCAAAAATACAACATTTGTTGTTACTGGTGATGGAGCGATGGAAGAGGGAAGTTTTTATGAAACGATAGTTTTTGGTAATTCTATAGATTTATCAATGATAATTATTGTAGAAAACAACAACTGGTCAATGTATACACCAATTAAAAAAAGAAGAAAAAAAATTGACCTAAAAAAGTTTTCTAAGAGTTTAGGTGTAAATTACTTTTTACTTGATACAAACAATGTTTTTGATTACACCAAAAACATCAAGAAAATAAAAAATTTTTCAATAAAAAATAAAAAAATTTGTATTGTTGAGGTTATTCTTAAAACACTTGGTGATTGGGCAATCAAAGAACCTGACATTAAGAAAAGAGTTATTAATTATCACCATGGAGGTGCACCAGAAGTTAGTTCTAAAGATAGTATAATAATAAAGAAGAATAGATGGGACCCAATCTTTAGAATATTTCTACCCAAACTAAAAAATAAAATTTCTAATTATCATAAAAAACTATATTACCTGAAAGAACTATGACGAACAAAAGCTTAGTAAGATTAATATATAACAAACTACCACTAAAATTACAAAAAACTTTCTATAACCTTTACTACTATTTACCAAGACCAACAAATTTTATAAAGCTTGTAAAAAAAAAAATTTGGTTTAAAAAATTTGAAAATTTTAATTTAAAAAATAGAGAATACTTCTTTTTAAAAGTTACTTCTTTTCTTTGGACTAACAGAAACGATCAATTAAGTAATGGTTACTATATGGAATTTGGATGCTTTGGATGTAAAACAATGACAATGTGTTGGAACCATACTAAACATTTGTTCAATCTTGAATACTTAGCCTTTGATTCCTTTGAAGGTCTTCCAGTTATAGCTCCCATTGATCAACAGCCTATCTGGAAAAAAGGAAGACTTAGTATGAGTGAGGAGGAATTTAAAAAAATCATTTTCAAACAAGGTATGCCAAATGATCGATTAAAAACTATTAAAGGTTTTTATGAGGAAAGTTTAAATAAAACAATCGCTTTAAAATTTAAAAAAAAAGCAACAATTGTCTACATTGATTGCGATTTGTATAAATCAACTGTTCCAATATTAAAATTTATAGTCCCTTTTCTGCAAAAAGGGACTATCATTGCATTTGATGATTGGAATTGTTTCTGGGGAGATAAATCAAAAGGACAGAGAAAAGCATGGTCAGAATTTTGTAAAAAAAATAGAAATTTAAATTTTGAACCATTTTTTTCTGATCATCATATTATGTCATATATTTTTATAGGTTTAAAATGAACTATATAGAAAAAATAAACAAAGATTTAATTAGTAATATTAAAAATTTAAAGAATTTAACTTTGTTTGGACAAAACATAGACTCGGGGAGTTTTTTGTCAGGTTTAACAAAAAATATTAACAATTTAAAGAACGCTAAAATTATTAATTCAACTAACTGTGAAAACACTTTAGTTGGTTTTGGATTCGGTCTTGCTCTTAAAAATCAGAATGCAATATATGTATGCAAACAACAAGATTTTTTACTATTAACAATGGATCAGATTGTAAATACCTATAATTCATTAAGAATAATCGGTTTTAAAGGATCTTTCTCAATTATTACAATTATAGTTGACAGTGGATACGAGGGACCTCAATCAAGGCTTAATAACTTATCTGAGTTTAGTTCATTAGCTAACTTAGATATTTGGAATATTTCAACTAATTTTGAATCAATGCTTGTAAATAAAATGATTAGTAAACCTGGATTTAGATTAATTTGTGTAAGCCAAAAAAATTTTAGGATCGAAATACCAAATATTAAAGGACAGATTACTAATTTTTCAAACAAAAAAGTTATTCAATATTTAAATGGTTCACAAATAGCTATAATTTGTTTTAATTTTTCTATAATAAGTTTAATAAAAGACATTAATCATTTAGATAAAAGAAAAGTTGCCCTTTATAACGTTATTAATCATAAATGCGATTTTGAAATTCTAGCTAAAAGGTTAGTAAACTTTAAAAAAATTTTAATTTTGGATGATTCAAGAAGTGAAGTTAGTAACTCAATATTATTATCTGATTTGATAAAGAAATTTAACAATTTAGTAAATATTAAAATTTTAAAAAAAAGAGATTCTCTTTCTAACTTATTTCCTAATAAAGATAATTATGATATTAATATAATTTCTGAGATAAGGGATTAAATGATGGTAATGACTCCAGAACAAAGATATGAATTTGACACTCAAGGGTTTTGTGTTTTAAAAAACGTTTTTAATAAATCTTTTATTGAAAAATCAAATAAAATAATTGAAAAGTTAGAAAAAATACAAGAATCTCAGTATCCTGAGAATGTAGTCCATGGGAAACCTAGATCAAAATCGGAATTATACATTTCAAATATAATTGAATCTGATAAATTTTTCTTCAATCTAATTAACAATAAAAGTTATATCGACATAATTAAGGAAATTCATATAGGAAATTTTAGACTTAATCACACATATTCTATATCTCGATGGGATAAAGGCTATACATATTTACATATGGCTGCAAAACCATTACATCCAAAAGCAACATATCAGTGTAATGGTGAAGAAATATTTTCTCTCACAAATAAGGTAGTTATTCCACTATTAGGGTGTAAAAAAAATGATGGGGGGTTTGGTGTTGTTCCTGGATCTCATAAATCAAATTTTAAAAGACCTTATTCAGATCATCCTGATAAAAATCCTTCATTTACTTATGTAAAAGTAGACATTGGTGATGTAATAGTTTTCACAGAGGCCCTAACTCATGGAAGTTTTGTAAATACCTCAGGTAAACCAAGGAGAACTATTTTTTTGTGCTATAGTGTTGGTTATATGCCTGATTGGGGAAAATTAGGTCTGACATTTAGTAAAAATTTTTTTAATTCTTTAACGAATGAACAAAAAAAAATTGTTGAACTTAAACCACACTAAACTCAATCAAGTTGTAATCCTCGCCGGTGGTTTAGGCAAAAGGCTTTTACCTTTAACTTTAGATAAACCAAAGCCAATGATTAAATTTTTTAACTTACCTTTTTTAGAATATATAATTAAAGAAAATATAAGAAATAAATTCAAAAAAATTCTTGTCCTTGTTGGTTATAAAGGTGAAGTAATTGAGGATTATTTTGGAAATGGAAAAAGATTTGGAATTCACATTGAGTATGACTATCAACCTGTTTCATTTGAAACAGGATTAAGACTCAAAAAAGCGATAAGTAAAATTGATGATTTTTTTATGCTACAGTATTGTGATAATTTTATTCCATTCGATAAAGACCTTCTATTAAAAAATTTTAAAAAAGAAAAAAAAGATTTAATGTTATCTGTTTACGATAATATTGATGGATATTCAAAAAGTAATATTAGTTTGACAAATAAGAGGTGGATAAAAGTTTATGATAAAACTAGGTCACAAAAAAATCTAAAATATATAGATATTGGTTATGTAATAATGAATAAAAAAATTTTAGACTATTTGTCTCAGAGAAACCTTGGTATGGAATCTCAGATTTATCCTAAGCTTATAGAGGAAAAAAATATCTCATCATTCATTTTTAAACATAGATATTATAGTGTTGGTGACTTTAGAAGATTGGATACAACACAAGATTTTTTTAAAAATAGAGAAAAATTTGTTTTAATGGATAGAGATGGTGTAATAAATATTAAAGCAAAAAAAGGCGATTATGTAAAAAATTGGAGTGAATGGAAATGGATGCCAAATATTCTTGAGTTGTTAAAAAATCTGAATTTGCAGGATTTTAAGGTTATTATAATTTCAAATCAGGCGGGTATTGCCAGAAAAAAAATAACTCGCAACAAATTAAATCAAATTCACGAAATAATGAAGGCTGAGATTATAAATTATGGTGGCTTTATTAAAGATATATTTGTCTGTCCACATCACTGGGATGAGGAGTGCAGTTGCAGAAAGCCTAGTCCAGGTATGTTTTTTAATGCACAGAAGAAGTTTAATATTGATTTATCTAACACATACTATCTCGGCGATGATCCAAGAGATGAGGAAGCGTCAAAGAATGCAGGATGTAAGTTTTATAAAATAAAAACAGGGAGCTGTATTAAAAAGTTTCAAAATTTTTTTTTAAAACGATAATTTAGTTTTGAAAAATAAATTTTTATCATTTCTAAACATATGTTAAACATATGATTCTAAATAGAACTTGAGAAATTAATTTACTCTTAGCAGAAATATGGAAAAAAAAATATTAATTACAGGTATTACAGGTTTTGTAGGCTCACATTTTGCAGATTATTTAAGTAAAAATGAAGAAAATTTAAAAATATACGGAACGAAGAGGTATCATCTATCAAGACTTGACAATATAAAACATTTAATAAAAAAAAATAAGATTGAACTTTTAGATTGTGATTTAACAGATCCAATATCCGTAAGAAATTTAATAAGTAAACTTAAACCAGAAGTTATTTTACATTTTGCTGCCGAAAGTTTTGTTTCACCTTCCTGGGAACATCCCCACAGGTATATGAGTGTAAACTACAATGCAACTGTAAATATTCTTGATTCAATTAAAGAGTTTTGCCCAAAAAGTAAAATTCTAATTCCTGGTTCTGGAGAAGAATATGGAGAAATACATGAAAATGAACTTCCAATTAATCCTGAAACAATTTTGCGCCCTGTAAATCCATACGCTGTAACAAAAATTGCACAAGACTTAATTGGATACGTTTACTTTAAGTCTTATGATCTTCAAGTTATAAGAACAAGAACTTTCAATCATGAAGGTCAAAGGAGAGAATATGTGTTTGGAATCCCTTGGTATGCGTATCAGATATCAAAAATTGAAAATAATTTGCAAGAACCTATTTTAAGAGTTGGGCATATTGACGATAAAAGAAATTTCACTCATGTAAAAGACGTAGTAGAAGCTTATTGGCTTGCTGTAAATTTCTGTGAACCTGGAGAGCTTTACCTTATTGGCTCTGATGAAGCTGGCGCAGTATTTACATTCAGGCAAGCGTTAGAAATGTTAATAAGTAAATCATCTGTAAATAATATTGAATATGTTCAAGATAAAAAGTATACCAGGCCCACTAACGTACCTTTTTTAATAAGTAATACTGAAAAATTTAGAAAACTGACAGGATGGACTCCAAAAATCACTTTTGATCAAATCTTAGATGATACGCTTGAGTTCTGGAGAGATAGGATATCAAAGGAGGGGGTATGAATAAAATAGAGGGTGTGAAGATAATTAAGTTAAAAAAAATTTGTGATGAAAGAGGTATGATTCTTCATATGCTGAAATCATCTGATGAACACTTTTTGAAATTTGGAGAAATTTACTTTTCTTGTGGATTTCCCGAAGTCGTTAAAGCATGGCATATTCATAAAGAAATGACATTAAATAATTGTTGTATCGTAGGTATGATAAAGTTAGTGTTATACGATTCTAGACCAAATTCTGCAACTAATGGCAATCTAATGGAACTTTTCATTGGTGAGGATAATTATTGCTTGGTACAAATTCCTCCCGGTGTGACTAATGGATATAAAGCCTATGGTAGCAAAATGGCAATGCTTGCTAATTGCGCTACTATGCCTCATGACAAAAATGAACTTATCTATATCGACCCCTTCAAGAACGACATACCATATGATTGGTCACTAAAGCATGGTTAGATTTAATTATGAACAAAGCTTAGTTGTTACGAAAGCACCATTAAGAGTAAGTTTTGCTGGAGGTGGAACAGATATAGAATATTATTATAAAAAATATGAGGGTGCTTTTATCAGCTCCACAATAAATAAATATGTTTATGTCACCGTAAAAAAACATGAGGATATTTTTAATGAAAAATACAGACTCAATTATGCTGAATCAGAAATCTGTAATAGTATAGGGTCAATAAGAAATGAAATTGTAAGAGAGTGTATTAAATTAATTAAACTTCCATACCCATTATATATTAGCACTATATCAGATGTTCCATCCTCATCAGGTCTGGGTAGTTCAAGTAGTTTTACGGTTGCGTTACTTTTAGCATTACATACCCTCAGGGGTGACAAAGTTAATGCAGCTCAAATAGTTGAGGAAGCAGTTTACATTGAAGTAAGTAAATTAAGGAAACCAATTGGAAAGCAAGATCAATTAGCGGCTGCCTACGGAGGCTTAAACCTCTATCAAATTGGTAAAAATGGAGATGTAAATATAAAACCTTTGGCAGCAAGTAAATCAAATATTGTAAAAATATTTGATAATTCTTTTTTATTGTGGACAGGAATATCTAGGCATTCAGAAAATATCTTATCAGACCAAAAGTTAAATAGATTAAAAAATATTGAGAATTTAAATTTTCTTAAAAAACAAGCACTCGATCTTTATGACTTGTTTAGATCTAATTTAGAGATCAATAAATTAGCAAGTTTTTTAAATGATGGTTGGGCTAAAAAGAAAAAACTAACTACTAAAATGACCTCAAAAAAAATTGATCTTCTTTATGAAAGTTTAATTAAAGAAGGAGCCAAAGGTGGAAAGGTTTGCGGTGCTGGGGGAGGTGGTTTTATATTGATGCTTACAGATAAAAAAAAAAAGAAGCTAATAAAGAAAAAATTTAAATCATTTAAATTTTTAGACATTCAATATGAACCTAGTGGTGCTGAAATTGTTTTAAATGCTAAATAAAAATAGCAAAATAATGATAACTGGTGCGAACGGATTTATAGGAATAAATTTAACCAAAAAATTTGTTGAGCTTGGCTTTTCTCCATGTGTAATAGTGAGAAATAAAACAATACATAATGAAATTTTAAAATTAAAGAACAAGGCTTCAATTTATATTGTAGATTTATCTAATGCTCAAAAAATAAAAAAAATAATTAATAGTTTTAAACCAGATATTTTAATCCATCTTGCTAGCACAAATATTAACGATGTAACTTTGACCGACAAAGATCATATTAACATTAATATTAATATTTTATTAAACCTACTTGATCCATTGAAAGGTTCAAAAACAAAAATAATTTATTCAGGTAGCGTTGCTAAATATGAGCAAAAAAAACTAATAACTGAAAATACTCAAATAATACCTCCAAACTCTTATGGTTTGTCAAAGTTTCTGGTATCTGAGCTAGCAAAAAAAATTTCTAATTTGTATAATCTTGAATTAATAGAACTTGTTTTATTTTCACCGTTCGGCCCGTATGAAAGGGAACAGAGATTTATTCCATACATTGTTAGTAAGTTAATTCAAAAAGATGAATTAGTAATTCAAAATTTTTATGAAAAAAGAGACTACGTTTACATTTCGGATGTTATTAATGCTTTTATATTGGCTTGCAGGAAAAAAAGAGGACAGTCAATTTCTTTAAATATTTGTTCAGGAAAAAGCATTAATAATTTAAATATAGTAAAGACGATTTTATCACAAATGGGTTTAAAAAAAAAACTTGTGAATTTAAATAAAAAAAGTGAAATAAATTATAATTCAAAAAATGTTTTAGCAAAAAAGATTCTTAATTGGGAACCAGAAGTTTCCTTTAATGATGGTATAGAAATGTACATTGATTTTCTATTGAGAAAGGAAGGCTTTTATGGATAACTGTATTGTTTGTGGAAATAAAAAGTTAAATAAATTTCTTGATTTGGGAAAAACTGCTCTTGCTAATAATTTTTTAGAACCTGAGGAATTAAACCTTCATCAGGAAGAATTTTATCCCTTAAGAGTGGCTTACTGTAATAGTTGCTTCCATGTTCAGTTGATTGATTACGTAAATCCAAAGAAGATGTTTGATAATTATTTATATATATCCTCAGCCTCTAAAACCTTGACAAATCACTTATATTCTTTAGCAAAAGTGATTACCAGAAAAATATCATTTAAAAGAAATGATTTAGTAATAGATGTTGGTTCAAATGATGGTACCTTGTTATCTAGTTTTAAAAAAATTGATAAAAAATTAGAGGTACTTGGTATTGAACCAGCTAAAAATCTAGTAAGTTTTGCAAATGAGAAAAACATTAATTGTGTAAACTCCTATTTAGATACCAAAGTTGCAAAAGGAATAGTTTCAAAATATGGTAATGCAAAATTGGTTACAAGTACTAACAGCTTTCCGCACATACAAAATTTACATAATTTCATGGAATCTGTTAATGAGTTGTTATCAGAAGAAGGTGTATTTGTTCTTGAGGCTCATTATTTAGTTGATTTGTTTGAACAGAAAGCATTCGACACTGTTTATCATGAACATATTTCATATTGGTCTGTCGAACCTATGCAGTTACTATTTAAAAATTATGGATTTGAAATATTTGATATAGAGAGACTACCTGTCCATCACGGACAAATAAGAGTATGGGTTAAAAAAATTAAAAATAAAAAATATGTTGTAAACAATAATATTGAAAAACTTGTTAAACTGGAGAATAAAATAGGATTAAGAGATAAAAGTTTTTACAAAATATTTGCAAAACAAATTTATAATAATAAGGAACTTTTTTTAAGATCACTTAGCAAAATAAAAAAAGAGGGAAAAACAATTGTAGGTTATGGTGCACCAGCGAAAGGGAATACTTTACTTACTTTTTTTAATATTGATAAAACAACAATTCCATATATAAGTGATATAAGTAAATTGAAACAAAATAAACTTTCACCTGGTAAACATATTCCGATTGTTTCTGAGAAAAAAATCTTGGAGGATAAACCAGATTATGTTCTGATTCTTGCTTGGAATTTTGCAGATGAAATTATACAACAGTTATCAATATATAAAGAAGGTGGAGGAAAATTTATTATACCTGTCCCTTCATTCAAAATAATATGATCAATTATAATGAACTAAACCCAACAGTTTGGAAAATTCTTGAGAAAAAAATTAAGAAATTTTCATTGAGTCTCAATGTTGTCGACGTTGGTGCGAGGAATGGTATGTTCTTATTACCCGATAAATATTCAAAACTTAGTTATTTGATTGGCTTTGAACCAAATAAAAAAGAATATGAAAAATTATCTAAATCAAAAATGGATTCTTTGAAGTCTGCAAAAAAAGTAGAATTCAAAAAAGAAATTTTTCATAATTTAGCATTGTGGAATAAAAAATGTACCAAGGATTTTTTTTTAACAAAAGGTCCGGGTGCGTCGACATTAATGGGAAAAACAAATAATTTAACTGAGTTAATGTTTTTACACAATTCTACCAATACGTATAAGCAGGACCATACAGAAATTGTCAGGAAAACAAAGGTTAAATGTGATCTACTAGATAACCTAATGCCTGATGAAATTATTGATTTTTTAAAAATTGATACGGAAGGCTCTGAATTAAAAATATTGGAAGGGGCAAAAAGACTACTTAAAAATAAAAGTATTTTAATGATCAAATCTGAATTTGTTTTATTTAAGTATTATAAAAATCATAAATTATTAGGTGATTTACATTTATATTTAGATAAGCTGGGTTATAGATTAATTTTTATTGACCAAGATCAGCCAAAATATAGTCCGGTTTTAGATCAAGTGCCTAACCAAAATGACAAAGGACTATCATATGCTGGAGACGCATATTTTGTTGTTGATTTTGCAAAGACCAAATTAGATAAATTAAAGACCCTAAGGTTAGCGGCTATTTCTTTTGCTCTAGGATTTAATAACCTGGGATTATATTACGTTAATCAATCTCCTGTCTTTGATGTAAAGGAAAAAATTATAATCTTGAAAAATTTAAAAGAAATATCTTTTTTAAAGTCTTCATCAGATTTATGGAAAAAAATTCCGTCAAT
>CESW01015931.1_pt1 | contig 27613 bp, 27 predicted proteins | sample 531171 | NCBI WGS metagenome assembly CESW01 (sample SAMEA2621859, study PRJEB7988) | marine metagenome | biome: marine biome (ENVO:00000447); feature: surface water layer (ENVO:00002042); material: "saline water (ENVO:00002010), including plankton (ENVO:xxxxxxxx)" | depth 5 m
TAATCTGTAAAAATGTCTGATCTTAAAAAAATAAAAGATGAATTTCTCACAAAACTTAAGGGGAAATTAAATCTAACAGAAATAAATCAAATTAAATCTGATTTATTTGGAAAAAATGGATTAATCTCATCACAATTTAAAAGAATAGGATCTATTGCTGAGAGTGAGAGAAAAAAATTTGCTTCAGATTTAAATGTTATAAAAGACGAACTACAAAATTTTATAGATCTTAAAATTAAAGAAATTGAAAATACAGAAATTAATGAAAAATTAGAGAAGGAAAGAATTGATGTTACTTTACCTGAAAGAAATTTTGTAAGAGGGAAAATTCATCCAGTATCACAAACAATTGATGAAATATCATCTATTTTTTCTGAAATTGGTTTTAGTGTTGAAGAAGGTCCCGATGTTGAAAATGAATATAATAATTTTACTGCATTAAACACACCTGAAAATCATCCAGCAAGAGACATGCATGATACTTTTTATCTTGATGAAAAAAAAGAAAAACTATTACGCACTCACACTTCTCCAGTTCAAATAAGAACTATGCTAAAAAACAAACCACCTTTTAAGATTATTGCGCCTGGAAGAACTTATAGATCAGATAGCGATCAAACACACGCTCCAATGTTTCATCAAGTTGAAGGACTTCACATAGACAAAGATATTAATATGGGTCACCTTAAAGGTTGTTTAGACTATTTTATTAAAGAATTTTTTGAAGTTAAAAAAATTAAAATGAGATTTAGACCTAGTCACTTTCCTTTCACTGAACCATCTGCTGAAGTTGATATTGGGTATGAAATAAGAGATGGAAAAATAATAATAGGCGAAGGAGATAAATGGCTTGAAATTTTAGGATGTGGAATGGTTCATCCAAATGTTTTAAACAATGTAAAAGTTGATCCAACAAAATATCAAGGATATGCGTTTGGGATTGGGATTGATAGATTAGCCATGCTTAAATATGGCATTAATGATTTAAGGGCTTTCTTTGAATGTGATTATAGATGGTTAAACCATTTTGGATTTGATCCTTTAGATGTACCAACTAATTATCGAGGTCTTAGCAGATGAAGATAACATTTGATTGGTTGAAAGATCATTTAAATACAAATTCAAAAGAGGAAAAACTTTTAGAACAATTAACCAAGATTGGTCTTGAAGTTGAAACTGCTGAAAGTTTATCTGCTAGCAATGAATTATTTAAAGTAGCAAAAATTATAAAAACTGAAAAACACCCTAACGCAGATAGATTGAAAGTTTGTAATGTAGATATTGGAGAAAAAGAATTAAAGAAAGTAGTATGTGGAGCAGCTAATGCTAGAGAAGGGTTAATTACTATATATGCTCCACCAGGAGCAGTTATACCTAAAAATAAAACAAAATTGGTAATAGCTAAAATTAGAGGTGTTACCTCTTTTGGAATGCTTTGTTCAGAGTCTGAGTTAAATTTATCTGATGAAGGCGATGGAATAATAGAATTAGTGAAACCAAAGTATGAAAAAAAAATTGGAAAAAGTTACTTTTCAAATTTGAGCTCAAATATTATTGATCTATCTATCACACCTAATAGACCAGACTGTCTTGGAATAAAAGGAATTGCTAGAGATCTAGCTGCTTCAGGTTTTGGCAAACTGAGTGCCATGAAAGAGAAAAAAATAAAATCTAATAAGAAACAATCTCTAAAAGTAAAAATAATTAAAGACAAATCTCAAGGATGTACTGCTTTTGGTAGTTGTTTGATAACCAATGTTAAAAATACCGAAAGTCCTAGATGGTTAAAGGATAAGTTGCTCTCAGTAGGTCAAAAACCAATTTCAGCAATAGTAGATATCACAAATTATGTCATGCTTGATATAAATCGTCCATTGCACGCTTACGATGCAGATAAAATTGAAAAAGGTATTGTAGTTAGAAATTCAAAATCTGGAGAGGAATTTAATGCACTTGATAATAAAAAATATAAATTAGAAAATAACATGTGTGTAATAACTGACAGTAAGGGAGTTTTGGGTTTAGGTGGAATTATTGGAGGCACAAGATCAGGAACTGCAATAAATACAAAAAATATATTATTAGAGTCTGCCTATTTTCTACCTAAATCAATCAGAAAGACTGCTAAAAAATTAAATATTGATACAGATGCCAAGTTTAGGTTTGAAAGAGGGATAGATCCTTTATCCATAGAAGATGGACTTAATAAAGCAGCATTATTAATTAAAGAAATTTGTGGTGGTGAGATCAGTAAAATAGATCTTCAAAAAACTGAAACTTATAAAACTAAAACTATTAAATTTGATCCTAATTTTTTTAAAAAAATATCTGGTTTTAAGATTTCAATTAAAAAAATGCTCAAAATTTTGGACGGACTTGGATTTGAATATAAAAAAGTTAAAAATTATCTACAATTATCTATTCCATCCTGGAGACCTGATATCACCCAAGAAATAGATGTTGTTGAGGAATTAGTTAGAATAAGTGGTTACGAAAAGATTAAGATTGTTAATCCAATTAAAGAAAGAACCAAATCTACTTTAACTCAAACCCAAAAACTATTTCATTTTTTACAAAGGTCTATAGCTTCAAAAGGTTATTTAGAAGCTATCACATGGTCATTTACAGACTCTAATTATAATGATTACTTTAAAGATAAAAATAAAGAAATTAAAATTGTAAATCCAATAAGTTCAGAGTTAGGTGTTTTAAGAAATTCAATATTTTCAAACTTAGTAATATATATGAATAAAAATCTTGATAGAGGCTTCAAAGATTTGTCAATATTCGAGATAGGTCCTATCTTCACTGGTTTTAATCCAGGTGAGCAAAAAACTGTAGTATGTGGATTATCAGCAGGTAAAAAATCTAGGCAATCATGGATTGACAAAGAAAGAAATGTGGATGTATTTGATATAAAAAAAGATGTAGTTCAAACTTTGGTCGAAGCTGGATATGACTCAAATAATTTTTTTATAGATACTGAAACACCAAATTATTACCATCCTGGTAAATCTGGAAGATTATTTCTAAATAAAGCAAAGGAACAAGTAGCTGCTTATTTTGGTGAAATTCATCCTAGCATTATAAAGAAGATAGATACTAAATCTGAGTCCTTAATAGGTTTTGAAATTTTTGTAGATCATTTAAAATTACACAAGGAATCATTGAATAAACAAAAAACAAAATTTACTGTTTCCGATTTTCAAAAATCTGAGAGAGATTTTGCCTTTGTAGTAAATAAAGAAGTAAGCTCTCAAGATTTGATAAATGTAATTTCTAATGTCGATCAAAATTTGATTAGTAATATAAAAGTTTTTGATGTTTATGAGGGTGATAATATTCCGGCAAATCAAAAATCTATAGCAATTAATTTAACAATTCAGTCATTTGATAAAACATTAAACGAAAATGATTTAGAAAAAATTAATAAACTAATCATTGAAACAGTAGAAAATAAAACTGGTGCTAAAATTAGATCCTAAAATTAAATGAGCACTATTGATAATATTAGAAATTTTGCAATTATAGCCCATATAGACCATGGCAAATCGACAATAGCAGATAGAATAATTCATAAGTGTGGGGGTTTATCTGAAAGAGAAATGAAGTCTCAAGTACTAGACTCAATGGATCTAGAGAGGGAAAGAGGGATTACTATAAAAGCTCAGACGGTTAAATTAAATTACAAAGCAAAAAACGGGAAAGATTATATCTTGAATATAATAGATACACCTGGCCATGTTGATTTTAGCTACGAAGTAAGCAGATCTCTATATGCCTGCGAGGGTTCTATATTGATTGTTGATAGTACTCAGGGTGTAGAAGCTCAAACTCTAGCCAATGTATATCAAGCGTTAGATATTAATCATGAAATTATACCAGTACTAAATAAAATAGACTTACCTGCATCAGACCTAGAAAAAACGAATAAACAAATTGAAGATGTAATTGGTATAGATACTAAAAATGCTATTCCATGTTCAGGAAAAACTGGTGAAGGTATTGAAGAAATCTTAGAGCAAATAATTAATCAACTACCTGGCCCAAAGGGAAACCTTAATGAACACTTAAAATGTTTATTAGTTGACAGTTGGTATGATACTTATCTTGGAGTGGTAATTTTGGTAAGGGTTATAAATGGTAAGATTAAAAAAAATATGAAAATTAAAATGATATCTACAAACCAAGATTATGTTGTTGAAAAAGTTGGTATTTTTACCCCAAAACCAAAAGATATTAACGAATTAAATGCAGGTGAAATTGGTTTTATAACAACAGGAATAAAAGTTTTATCCGAAACTAAAGTTGGTGATACAATTTGTGACTTAGAAAATCCTTTGACTGATGCTTTACCAGGCTTTAAACCAAGTAAGCCTGTTGTTTTTTGTGGATTATTTCCAGTCGATAGTTCTGAATATCAAAAACTTAAAGATGGACTAGCTAAATTACAACTAAATGATGCTAGTTTTTCATTTGAAGCTGAATCTTCATCTGCCTTAGGATTAGGTTTTAGATGTGGATTTTTAGGTTTACTTCACCTTGAGATAATTACTGAGAGACTTGAAAGAGAGTTTGATGTTAATCTATTAACTACAACACCTGGTGTAGTTTATAAAGTCCATCTTAATAAAGGTGATATTTTAAATTTACAAAATCCTTCAAGTCTGCCAGACCCAACACTAATTAAATATATTGAAGAGCCCTGGATTAAAGCTACAGTTATAACCCCAGATCAATACTTAGGTTCGATAATTAGACTATGCCAAGATAAAAGAGGGGTTCAAACTAATTTAACATATTCTGGAAATAGAGCTGTTTTAAGCTATGAGCTTCCACTTAATGAAGTAGTTTTCGATTTTAATGATAGAATAAAATCTATGACAAGTGGCTATGCTAGTTTTGATTATGAAATTATAGAACATAGAGAGGGAGATTTAGTGAAACTTGGAATACTTGTAAATAGTGAACCAGTAGATGCTCTTGCAATGATGATACACAAAAATTTTGCTCAAAAAACAGGTAGAGAAGTTTGCGAAAAGTTAAAAGATCTTATTCCAAGACATAATTTTATGATACCGGTGCAAGCAGCTATAGGTGGTAAAATAATAGCAAGAGAGACTATTAAGGGTTTTAAAAAAGATGTATTAACAAAAATTCATGGAGGTGGTGCAACAGATAGAAAAAGAAAATTATTAGAAAAACAAAAAAAGGGTAAAGCAAAATCTAAACAATTTGGAAGAGTTGAAATACCACAAGAAGCATTTATTGGTGTATTAAAAATAAATAAGGATAAATAAAATGAGCAAGATCTACGATTGTGTAACATTTTTCCAAGAAAACCTGCAAATGGAATTAAGATTCTCGATTTTAGAAAAAGTAGTTGATAAATTTGTAGTATGTGAATCGATTTATGATCATAGAGGGAATTCAAAAAAAATTAATTTTTCTAAGAAGAAATTTGATAAATTTCAAGATAGAATTGAACATGTTGTTGTTGAAAAAAAATTTCCTGAAAAGAACACTCCTTGGCAAAACCAAGCATGGCAAAGAGAACATATATTTGATGGAATAAAAGAAGCTTCTTTGGATGATTATATAATGTTTTCAGATCCTGACGAAATTCCAAATCCTCTTAAGCTAAAAAATTTTAAATTAAAAAAAAAATTTGGTATTTTTTTTCAAAAGATGTTTACCTATAAAATGAATTTATTTAATAAATACGAAACGCCTTGGGAAGGGACTAGGATTTGCAAAAAGAGGAATTTAAAATCTATAGACTGGTTAAGACAAAAGGTTTTATATAAAAATCTTAAATATGGATTTTGGCGGATTGACAAAGAAAAGAACATTGAAATAATTAATGATGGAGGATGGCATTTCAACTATTTGTTAAAACCTGATGAAATTTCAAAAAAATTTAAAAGTTTAGCAGAAACAAGTTGGGATGATGAAAAATATTATGATGAAAAAAAAATTAAAGAAAAAATTAAAAAAAAGATAGATCTGTTTGATAGAGGACACACTTTTGAACATATTAAAATTGATGAAAGTTATCCAGATTATATTAAAAATAATCTTAAAAAATATTCAGAGTGGATTTTATGATGAGTAAAAAAATTTTGTCTAAAAATTTTTATAATTTAAGAAATTATGCCTTAAAAAAAAGAGAAATCTATCAAAAAGGGAAACCTTATCCACACATTGTCATAAAGAATTTCTTTAATAAAAATTTTTTAAGTCAAATTCTCAGTGAATTTCCAGATCTTTCTAAAATTAAATCTTCCAATAATTATAATAATAAAAATGAAATTAAATTTGCAAATAACAAAAAAAGATATTTTAAAAAAAATACAAAAATATTTTTTGATTATTTAAATTCGAAAAATTTTATTGATTTTATTCAAAAACTGGCTTCAATAAACGAGAAGTTACTTCCAGATCGAAAACTAAATGGTGGAGGTTTACATGAAATTAAAAGGGGAGGTGTCCTAAAAATTCATACTGATTTTAATAAACATCCCACTAAAAATATTGATAGAAGAATTAATGTTTTAATTTATCTAAATAAAAAGTGGAAAAAAAATTATGGGGGCAACTTAGAGTTATGGGATAAAGATATGAAAAAATGTGTAAAAAAAATTTCGCCATTATTTAATACAGTGGTTATCTTTTCAACTAATGATTTTACTAATCATGGACATCCTAATCCATTAAAATGTCCGAAAACAATTTCAAGAAAATCAATAGCTACTTATTATTTTTCTAAAGGGAGGCCAATTAGTGAAGTTATCAAAATAAAAAAAAAAAATACTACAGCCTTCAAAAATAGACAGGGAGAAGAAAATGATGTTTATGTTAAAAAAGAGTTTTTCAAAAATTTTCTCAGAAACTTTGTCTTTTATCAAAATATGAAAAAACTTGAAAAAAAATATTTAAGGACTGGCAATTCAAAAAAGAAAAGAAAAAATTAAAATGGAGAGATGGCCGAGTGGTTTAAGGCGCACGCTTGGAAAGTGTGTATGGGGGCAACCCTATCGTGGGTTCGAATCCCACTCTCTCCGCCATTATAAAAAATCTTAAAATTCATGAGTAAGAATATCTCTATAATTACAACTATATATAAAACACCATTAACAAAAATCGTAAACTTAAGAAATTATAACGGCTTTAAAACTTTTGTATTTGAGCAAGAAGGTAGAGAAGATTCTAGAAAAAAAATTTCAAAAAAACTTAACTTAAAATTTGAATATTTTTTCAATAAAAAAAATATTGGTCTTAGCAAATCATCAAATTTTTTATTAAAAAAAGTTAAGTCTAAATATTGTCTCTTCACTCAGCCTGATATAAAAATCGAAAGAAAGGCGATAATTAAATTATCCAGAATTTTAAGAGATAATAAAAAGGCAATTTTAGTTACTCCTAGTTTTTTTAAAAAAAAGAGAAGAAAAATTAAAGAAATAAAGTTTGTAAAAAAAATTGATGCAGCATGTATTTTGTTTGATGTAAAAAAAATAAAAGAAATAGGTTTATTTGATGAAAACTATTTTTTGTATTGGGAAGACATAGATTTAATGAACAGAGTGAATCAATCAAAATATAGAATGATTTTAGCTAGCAATATTTTTGCTGATCATGAAGGTAGTCAATCAACAATTAACAATAATAAGATAATTTACCTAAGGAGTAAAAATTTTACATATGGTGAATTTTTATATGATTTAAAGAATAACAAACTGAGATTTATTAAGGTCATAAGAAAATTGATACAAAATTTTTTCTTATTTTTCTTTAATATTATTAGATTTCAACTAAAAGGAAGTCTTAAAAATTTAGCTAATTTAAATGGTATTTTAAAATTTATTTTTTATTATTTGAAAAATTTAACATCATGAAAAAATTTTTAGACCTAGGTTATCAGCCATTAGCCAATTCCTATTTAAACAGAAACAATCTTAACAAAAAAGAAAAAAAATTTAAGTTAACAGTAGGTTTTGATGAAAAAAATTTTCTTGTATCAATATTAAATACAGTCCCAAAAGAAATGATGTTTAATAAGGATTATCCATATAAATCCTCAGGGTCATTAACTATGAGGGATGCATTTAAATTACTTTCAAATAAGATTAAAAAAAAATTTAAACCACGAGCTATATTGGAGATTGGAAGTAACGATGGTGCCTTTATTAAAAATTTTAATAAGAGAAAAGTAATAGGTGTAGAGCCTTGCAAAAATCTCGCAGATTTAACAAAACGAAAAGGTTATAAAACTTATTCAGAATATTGGAATGTAGATTTAGCAAAAAGAATAACAAAAAAAAGAAAAGTAGATTTGATTTACTCTGCAAATACGCTTAGTCATATAAAAAATTTTTCTGAGATATTCAAAGCTATTGAGTTGTCCTTAAGTAAAAATGGTGTTCTAATTTTGGAGGACCCCTCTTTATTAGAGTGTATTAAAAAGGTTGCTTACGATCAATTTTATTGTGAGCATATATATGTCTTTTCAACGATCGCATTGCAAAAAATTTTAAGAAAGTTTGGATTGATAATTTTCGATATTGAAAATACCAAAACACATGGTGGATCAAATAGATATTTTATAAAAAAAAAAATTAATACTAATTTTAGAATTAATAATAAAGTAAATAAAAATATTAAATTAGAAAAAAGATATGGATTACATAGACTTATTACATACAAAAAATTTGCCAGAAAAGTATTTACCTCAAAAAATAAATTACGTAAAATTATTTTAAATCTCAGATCAAAAAATAAGAAAATTATTGGTTATGGAGCAACAGCTAAATCATGCACTGTATTAAATTATTGTAAAATAGATAAAAAAGAAATTGATTTTTTTTATGACACAACTTCATTTAAGATAAATAAATACTTGCCAGGTAGTAAAATTAAAATTAGAAAATACAAAAAGTTAAATCGAAATGAAGCAGACTTTGTTTTTCTAGGTGCCTGGAATTTTAAAGAAGAAATCTTTAAGAAAGAGAAAGAATTTATTAAAAGAGGTGGAAAGTTTATTACCCATATCCCATTTCCTAAAATCATCTAAAATCGTCGAAATTTAGACCTTTGCGATCTTTCTTTGAGAGCAAAGGTTTTTTTATTGGCCACTTTATTCTGAGTGTTTTATCATTCCATTTAATTGTGGTTTCGCTATCCACATCCCTATAATTTGTACATTTGTAGTAAACCCCACATCTCTTTGTTAAACAAAGAAATCCATGTGCAAAATGTTCTGGTATAAAAAGTGAAAAATTTGAATTTTGTGATATTTCAATAGAAAAATGCTTTCCATAAGTTTTTGAATTTTTTCTTAGGTCAACGACAACATCCAAAATTTTTCCTTGAACGACTGTAATAATTTTTGCCTGACTTTTCTTTTTTTGAAAATGTAAACCTCTTAAAGTATTTTTTTTAGAGAAAGAAAAACAATCAAAAATAAATTTTTTTTTAAGAATTTTGTTTTGTTCAACTTCTTTAAAAAAACCCCTTTTATCTTTATATATTTTGGTTTTAATTAATACTAAATCTTTAATGTTTGTTTTGATCTTTTTAACCATTAGAATTGATTTATAATTTTTTGTTCAATATTTTTGTCACTATTCCAATTAGGCAAAATTTTAAAATAATTCTTATTAAATTTATTAATTTTATGGTCTAAAAATTTAATTTTTATTTTTTTTTTTGACCTTTTATTAATATTTTTAATCAGACTTTTAATTTTAATATTCCTAACATTTTTTAAACAATACGTTCCACTTTTTAAATTTTTCTTTATCAAAATATTCACTGCATTTATTATATCTTTAACATGAATTAAATTTAATTCTAATTTTTCTGAAATTATAGTAGTTTTCTGATTTTTTTTGTAATTTTCAATTAGAGTTGGAATTAATTTTTTTCTCTTATCATTTTCATCAAAACTTTCATAAAATTTAAGGTTATAAAATTTCAGTGTTTGATTTTTAAAATTATAATAATCAAGAATAATTTCAAAAGCAGATTTAGTAGATCCATATAAATTTTTTGAATTAAAATCTTTTCCATTTGTATGTTGCATCATAGTGCCAAAATTAATTATTTTTTTTGTCTTTAAATGAATTAAATCCATTAACATAGTTGGGAATGTGATGTTAGATTCTATAAATTTTGGTATTTCATTATATGAATGTGTATTTTTATATAAAGTTGCAAAATTAATGAAATAGTCGATTTTTTTATTTCTAAGTTTTTTTGATAAATCGCTATAACTCGAATAAAAAATTGATTTATAATTTTTTTTGTATTTTTTTCTTAAATAATTTAAATCTTTATTTTTTTTATTTTTACTTCTTAAAATATCAAATATTTCGTAACCTTTTTTAAGAGCATTCTTTAAAAAAAGATTTCCAATAAAACCAGAAGTTCCAGTAATTAATAATGTCTTTTTTTTCAATCTATTATCTTTTTTAAATACGCACTATATTCACAATTGCCATAAAATTTTATGTTTTGTTTAATATTTTTTTTATTAATCCATTTTTTTAAAAAAGCAATTTCATCTAAACAAGCTATTTTTATTCCCTGAACTTTTTCTACAGATCTGACATAATTAGATACATTACTTAGATCTTCCATTTTTCCAGCATCTGACCAAATTGCTCCTCTACCAATTAATTCATATTTAAGTTTATTATTTTTTTTATATTTATTTATTAAATCAGTTATCTCAAGTTCACCCCTTTTAGAGATTTTTAATTTACTAGCATAATCACATACTTTTTTATCAAAAAAATATAAACCAGTTATAGCTTTATTAGATAAAAATTTTTTTGGTTTTTCAACAATCTTATCGATCTTATTTTTTTTTATTTTTGCAACACCATAATTTTCTGGCCTATCTACTTCTTTTAAAAAAATAGTTGCACCTAATTTGTATTTGGAGGATTTCTCCAAAATTTTTGTTAAACTTTGTCCATAAAAGAAATTATCACCTAAAATTAGTGCTACACTATGATCTTTTATAAAAGATTTCCCTAAGTTAAAGGCATCTGGTAGTCCCCTAGGTTTTGATTGAATCTTGTAAGTAATATTTATTCCGTATCTAGAACCAGTACCGAGTAAATTCTTAAAATTTTCTATTTGGCCAGGATTAACAATCATTAAAATATTTCGTATGTTTGCAAGCATCATCACTGATAAAGGATAAAAAATCATCGGCTTATCATGTATTGGCAATAATTGTTTATTTATTGATTTAGTTAAAGGACTTAACCTAGTTCCAAATCCACCAGCAAGAATTATACCTTTTTTAATCATTTTGATTTGTAATAAAGCAACATATATTAAAACTTCTGTATTTAAATAGTATAATTTATGGTATTATAATTTTTTCCATTAATATGAAAAACAACTCGTATCAAGCAGATTCTATCAAAGTTTTAAAAGGACTTGAGGCAGTTCGTAAAAGACCAGGAATGTATATCGGAGATACTGATGATGGCACAGGCTTACATCATATGGTTTACGAAGTTGTAGATAATTCTATAGATGAAGCTTTAGCCGGTTATTGTAAAAAAATTCATGTCCGAATAAATGAGGATGGAACAGTCACTGTAAAAGATGACGGCAGAGGTATTCCTGTAGATATTCATAAAGGGGAAAAAAAATCTGCAGCTGAAGTGATTATGACTCAATTGCATGCTGGTGGAAAATTTGATCATGATTCATACAAAGTTTCTGGGGGATTGCATGGTGTGGGTGTTTCAGTAGTAAATGCACTTTCTGAAAAATTGAAACTTGAGATCAGTCGGAATGGGAATAGATATTTTATTGAATTTAAAAATGGTGAGGCAAAAGCATCTCTTAAAATAATTGGTAAATCCAGAGAAACTGGAACCCAAATTACCTTTTTACCGTCTAGAGAAATTTTTTCTTCAATAAATTTTAGTCATAGTATTTTAATTAAAAGAATGAGAGAGCTAGCTTTTTTAAATAAAGGGATAAAAATAACTTTTACTGACGCAAGTCAAAAGAAAGAAAAAACTGATGAATTTCAATATAGTGGTGGGATTTTAGAATATGTTGAATTCTTGGATATCAAAAGAGAGAAATTAAAAAATAAAAATGAAAATGATTTATTTAAAAGACCTATTTATATTGAAGGAAAAAAAAACAATATAGAAATAGAGTGCTCTTTAAAGTGGAATGCTTCTTACTCAGAGGATGTATTTGCTTATACAAATAACATTTATCAAAAAGATGGAGGAACACATTTATTAGGTTTTAGAAGTGCCTTAACTAGAGTAATTAATAAATATGCAAATGAGCATAATTTGTTAAAAAAAAATAAACTAACAATATCAGGAGATGACATAAAAGAGGGATTGACATGTGTACTGTCAACAAAAATCCCAGATCCAAAATTTTCATCTCAAACAAAAGATAAATTAGTTTCGTCAGAGGTGAGAATGATAGTTGAGGCTATTTTAAACGAAAAACTATCAATATGGTTTGATCAAAATCCATCAATATCAAAAATTATCTTAGCAAAAATTATCCAGGCTGCTCTTGCTAGAGATGTCGCAAGAAAAGCTAGAGAAAGTGTTAGAAGAAAAGGGGCTCTTGAATTAAGTGGGCTTCCTGGAAAGCTTGCAGATTGTCAAATTGGCAAACAAGATGGAACAGAATTATTTATTGTAGAGGGTGATTCGGCAGGAGGTTCTGCAAAACAGGGACGTAATAGAGCCAATCAAGCTGTACTCCCATTGAGGGGTAAAATTTTAAATACTTACGTTGAAGATTTGCAATCTAAAAAGAGTGGCAATGGTTTTAAAAATGGTTCTGATCAAAGGACCAAAACTTTAGCAAAAATGATTTCCTCAAATGAAATTTTAACATTAATAAATGCACTTGGATTAGATCCTAAAGCTCAAGAAATAGACTTAAAGGATCTTAGGTATGGTAAAATAATAATAATGACAGATGCTGATGTAGATGGTTCTCATATAAGAGCTTTATTACTCACGTTTTTTAATAATCAACCTTTTAATAAATTAATTGAAAATGGTCATGTTTATTTAGCTCAACCACCATTGTTTAAGATAAATAAGGGAAGTAAAGGAATTTATATTAAGGATGAAAAAGAACTTGAAGACTATATTCTAAATAATAAAAAAGATTTAAAGAAAATGAAAAGAGGCTCAAAAGAATTTATAAAAGAATTTGAAACAGAAAAATCTAAAATGAATATTCAAAGATTTAAGGGCTTAGGTGAGATGAACCCAGATGAGCTTTGGAACACAACTCTTGATCCACAAAAAAGAAATTTATTGCAGGTAAAATATTCAAAAGATAGTAAAAAAGATCAAAATTTAATTCATACTTTAATGGGAAATGATGTTGCATTGAGAAAGGACTTTATAATTTCTAATGCAATTAATGTCCAAAATCTTGATGTATAGGATATGAAGTTTTTTGAAACTTCAAAATATTACACACTTCAAAAATCTACTTATATCTTACTAAGATGGATTGGTATAATTGGTCAATTAATATCTATCAATGTTGTATATTTTTTTTTAAAATTTGAATTTAATTTTATATTATGTAACTTGATAGTTGTATTAGGAATTTTGAGTAATTTATACCTAATTTCCGTGTATGAAAAAATTCAATTATCTGATAGGTCTGCTTTAATTTTTCTTATCATAGATATATTTCAATTAGGGTCTTTATTGTATCTTACAGGCGGAGTAATAAACCCGTTTATAATTTTTTTGATAATACCGACTGTTTTTGCATCATCAAATTTAGGTTTGAGAACAAATATATTATTAATGATAATTACAATTATTTTGATTATCTTTCTCACTTTTTTCTCTGAGGATTTACCAAGACCTTTAAGTGACCATTTTCATGTAAGTCCTTACTATTATTACTCTATTCCTTTAGCGTTGATTATTGCGTTGGTGTTTTTAAATTATTTTGCAATTTTATTTGGCTCTGAGTCTAGACTAAGAAAAGAGGCATTAAATAAAATGGAAGAAGTAATGGCTAAAGAACACGAATTATTATCATTAGGAGGACAGGCAGCAGCAGCAGCACACTCTTTGGGTACTCCATTATCAACGATTAAGATAATTTCTCAAGAACTTATGAAACAGCTTAAAAATCAAAAAGATGTAGTTCAAGATATAGAATTATTAAATAGCCAAGTTGAAAGATGTAATCGAATTTTAAAAAGACTGTCCTTAAATCCAATTGAAGAAGATGAATTTATTGATGAAGATATAAGTTTAAGAGAGTATTTAAAAGATATAATTTTATCTTTTAAGGAGACATCTGACAAAGAATTTATTTTTAATTATGATCAAGATTCAAATCCAAAAAAAATAACAAAATCAATTGAAATAATTTATGGATTAAGAAATTTTATTGGCAATGCTTATAAATATTCATTAAGTAAAATTTTTATTAATTTAAAAACAGATAATGCTTTTTCTGAAATTACTATTGAAGATAATGGAGAAGGTTACCCAAGTGATATATTATCTAAAATAGGAGAACCTTACTTAAAATCACCACTTTCAAAAAATCAGAAAAAAGCTGGATTGGGATTAGGAATATTTATAGGTAAAACCTTACTTGAAAAAAATTTTGCGACTGTTCTTTGCAGAAATTCAAAAACAAGGAGTGGAGCAGAAATAATTATAAAATGGGAAAATAAAAACTTATTTAAAATTTAATGTAGCTTATTTTTGTTATCAAATAGATCACTCAATTGCGAAATCATAACATCCCCCAACTCATTAACGTCTGTGATCTTGATCGCACGATTATAGTATCTTGAAACATCATGTCCTATTCCGATAGCTAAAATTTCTATTTCAGTTTTATCTTCAATGAATCTAACCATTTTTTTTAGATGTTTTTCTAAATAATCTCCAGAGTTTACAGATAAGGTTGAGTCATCAACTGGCGCACCATCTGAAATAACCATTAATATTTTTCTTTCTTCTTTCCTTTTCTTTAATCTGCTAAAAGCCCATGAAATAGCTTCACCATCTATATTTTCTTTTAATAGCCCTTCTTTTAACATTAGCCCAAGATTATTTTTTGATTGTCTCCAATGATTATCTGCTGATTTATAAATTATGTGTCTTAAATCATTTAGTCTCCCGGGTGTTTGTGGTTTTCCTTTCTTACTCCAATCTTCTCTACTTTGACCACCTTTCCAGTTCTTCGTAGTAAAACCTAAAATTTCAACTTTTACTGAACAACGCTCTAAAGTTCTTGAAAGAATATCTGCACAAATTGCAGCTATTGTAATGGGTCTTCCTCTCATGGATCCTGAATTATCAATTAGTAAGGTTACTATTGTATCCTTAAAGTCCAAGTCTTTTTCTTTTTTGAAAGATAAAGAATTATATGGATCCATTATTATTCTCGGTAATTTTGAACTATCTAGTAAGCCTTCTTCTAAATCGAATTCCCATGAGCGGTTTTGTTTTGCTAATAACTGTCTTTGTAATTTATTTGCAAGTTTAGTTATAATGTCTTGAAACCCGATTAATTGTTGATCTAAAGTTTTCCTTAATTTCAAAGTTTCATCAGAGTTATCTAAATTTTCAGCTTTCGTAACTTCATCAAATTGGTTAGTAAATATCTTGTAATCTAGATCTAAGTTATTCACTGTTTTTTTTTGAATTAATTGTTCTTCACTTGTTTTATCAAAGTCATTATCAGAAAATGGATCCTCTAATTTGTATTCATCAATGTTATAATCAGCATCTAAACTTGCCTCAGTCTCTTTTTCGTCGTTCTGATCTCTATCATCATCATTTTGAGAATTTTGATCTTCTTTGGATTGATTATCTTGACCATTATTCTCATTTTCATTATTTGACTCATCTTCATTTTCTGTTTGAAATATATCCATTTCTTGTAATATTTCTGAAAATTTAGACGAATATTTATTTTGATCATTTAAATTGTTTTTAAAAAAGTTAATATGTTGATCTATTGATTTATTAAAATCATTTTCCCAAAAACTTAATATTTTGCTTGAAAGAGTATTTAATTTGACATCATGAAAATTTTTAAGCATATATAATTCAAACGCCTCCTTTACACTGACATCATCCTTCGTTTTAAGCTGATCTTTTCTTTTTATACTTATTATTTGATTATAGTTTTCTTTCAAATTTTTTTGAACTCCTTTTAACATTTTTCCACCAAGACATTCACATCTTATTTTTTCTGCTATTGAATAAAGGGATTTACAAGATGAGTTATTTGGTAAATTTTTCCTGTAAATTTCATCATCCATGAACCTTTTTTTTAATGCTAAAGAGTCTGTTTCTGCTCTAGCTTTTATGAAGTCATTTTTAGTATGAAGGGTGTCTAACTCTAAAAATTCAAATTTATTAGAATTTTGATTATTTTTATTATTTTTATTTATTTTTAAATCATCTGAAATAACTTTAAAGGTTGAAGATAGAGCTTGTCTCAGTTTCTCTTTTAAGTTTGCATGCTTGCTATTATTGCTCATTTAAATTTGAATATTTGCCAAAGATTCTGGCAGTTCATCCCCAAAACATCTTTGATAATATTCAGCAATTATATTTTTTTCAACTTCATCACATTTATTTAAAAAGGTAACTCTAAAGGCATATCCGATATCTTTAAATATTTCAGAATTTTCTGCCCAATGTAAAACAGTTCTAGGACTCATCACTGTAGAAATATCTCCAGCAACAAAACCTTTTCTAGTTAAAGACGCAACCTTAATCATGTTAGAAACTATCTCTTTTCCTTTTTGATTATTTAAATTTTCATTTTTTCCTAAAATAATTTCCATTTCTTTGTCTAAGCTAAGGTAATTTAAGGTAGTTACAATATTCCACCTATCCATCTGACCCTGATTGATTTGCTGAGTTCCATGATACAAGCCAGTGGTGTCACCTAAGCCAATAGTATTTGAGGTAGCAAACAATCTAAAGAATTTATTTTGTTTAATAACTTTGTTTTTATCAAGGAGAGTAAAATTTCCATCAGACTCCAACACTCTTTGAATAACAAACATTACATCTGGCCTCCCAGCATCATATTCATCAAAAACTAAAGCAACTGGATTCTGAATACACCAAGGAAGAATACCTTCATTAAATTGAGTAATTTGTTTTTCATCTTTTAATACTATTGCATCTTTGCCAATTAAATCAATTCTACTAACATGACTATCAAGATTAATTCTAATACAAGGCCAATTTAATCTTGCTGCTATCTGCTCAATGTGAGTTGATTTCCCAGTTCCATGGTATCCTTGTACAAGTACTCTCTTGTTAAAGGCAAAACCAGAAATTATTGCAATAGTTGTATCTTTGTCAAATTTATAATTCTTGTCAATCTCAGGAACATGCTCGCTTTTTTTAGAAAAAGCCTCAACCTCCATCTTTGAGTCAATTCCGAAAGTTTGATTTAAAGAAACTTTTATATCTGGCTGTATGTTTAAATTAGGTATCAACTTTTTCCCTATATGTATTCTTTAACTGTGTATAAGCTAAAGTTATTAACTTTAGTTTTTCCTCGTATTTTTTATTACCAGAATTCATATCAGGGTGAAATTTTTTGACAAGTATTTTGAATTTTTTTTGAATTTTTTGCCATTTTAAACCTACTGAAACTCCCAAAATACCAAATGCTTTAATATCTTTATGGTCAAATTTAAATTGACGCATATGATTAAAGTTACTTTTAAATTTCTCATTGTCAAATTCATCCTTAAGAGTGTTATTCCACAAAATTTTAAAAAAATTATCTGAAGAGCTAAAGCTTTGAGTTGGCTTATGCCAAATCATATCAGATTTTAAAAATTCGATAACTTGACTATCATTCATACCAGAAAAATAATTCCAATTCTTATTAAACTCTTTTACGTGTTCTAAACATAATAATCTAAACTTTTTGCTATTATCTTTTTCAATAGGCGCTTTATATTCGCCAATTTTTGAACAATTATTCCAGTCACAGATATTTTTCATGATATAATAAATATTATTTATGAATATAATTGAATTAATTGCAATTGTTAAAAAAAAAATTAAAGCCAAAATTTTGATCGAGGATATTGAAGTCGAGGATAAATCTTATTTACATACAAACCATAGTGGAAATCAACCTGATAAATTTCATATAAAAATTAAGATCAAATCAAACGAATTAAAAAAAATGAGAAGAATTGATAGTAATAAAATAATATATAGTATTTTAAATGAAGAAATGAAGCATTCTATTCATTCATTACAAATTTTAATTTGTTAATTCTTTTTTTAGAAATAATTTTAAAATATTCTTATTGTAAACTTTACTAATCATTGGATTGCCAATCTTTTTTAATAAAACTAAGTTTATCTTTTCTGAATTATTTTTTTTATCTTTTATCATAAATGTTAAAATTTTATTCAAATGTTTTAACGAAAAATATTTCTTTATATTGTAAGGTAAATTAGAATTTTCAATATGTTCTTTTATTGAAAAATATTCATTTTTTTCCATAAATTTATTATGATAACTAAATTTTAAGGCAGTAAAAATCCCTAATATTACTGCTTCACCATGATTTAATTTATTTGAATAATTTAGAGATGCCTCATATGCGTGTGCAAATGTATGACCAAAATTAAGAATTTTTCTCAAATTTTTTTCTTTTTCATCTTTTTCAACTACTTTCTTTTTAATTTTGCAACTTTCGATAATTGCTTTTTCTATAAAAGGAGATCTTAAATTTAAAATATTGGATAACTCTTTTTTTAAAAATTTAAAAAATATTTTATTAGAAATTAATGAATGTTTTAAAATTTCACCATAACCACAAATTATTTCTCTTGAATGGAGAGAACTTAAGAAATTAATATCTGTAATTACTAACTTTGGTTGGTAAAAAGTTCCAATAAGATTTTTACCAAATTTAGTATTTACTCCAGTTTTTCCTCCAATTGAGGAGTCTACTTGAGCCAAAAGAGTTGTTGGAACATTAATAAATTGAAGTCCTCTTTTAAACTGGCTTGCAGCAAAACCACTTATATCTCCAGTGATACCTCCACCAATCGCAAACAAACAGTCTTGTCTAGAAAAGTTTTTTTCGAGTAAAATTTTAAGAATATTGTTTGTAGTATTTAAATTTTTATTCTTTTCATTTGCCTTAAGCAAATATGTGAATATCTTTTTATTTTTGATTGCATACTTTATCTTTTTGATCATTGTATAAGGCACATTATTGTCAATTACTAAAAGGCATTTTTCAAACTTAATGGAATTATTATTCAAAATTTTAGGTAGTTTTGATATTAAATTTGATCCTATAAATATAGGATACTTTTGGTCGATAGTTTTAATTACTAATTTTGCTACTTTCATAAATGTTTATAATTTTGTTGACTATTTCGGTTTTTGTTAAGTTGCTACAATCAACCTTATACAATGCTTTTTCATAAAAGTTAGCACGTTTTTTTATTATTTTGATCAACTCATTTTTTGTAGAATTATATGCAATAGGTCTTTTTGCACTATTAGTTATTCTTTTTATTAATATATGATTATCTAAATTTAACCAAAAAGAAAAATGATTAATTAAAATTTCTTTTCTAATTTTGCTATTCATAAAAGCTCCTCCACCTATTGCAATAACCACCCCATTTTTTTTTAACATATTGAGAGTGATTTTTTCCTCTAGTTCTCTAAAATATTTTTCTCCTTTTTCTTTAAATATCTTAGAAATTTTCATGCCTTGATCTTTTTCTATGTAATTATCAATATCAAAAAAATCTAAATTTAATTTTTTAGAAAACAGTGTTCCAATAGAAGTCTTTCCAGAACCCATCATGCCTAAAAAAACAATATTTTTCTCAGATTTCATAATTTTCTTTATTGAAAAAACACAAATATGTCTTAATTTGAAATTAACTAAATTTATATGCAATTTATTAAAAAAACAAGTTCGAGTACAAGTATTACTAGATTAATTATAAAATTATCTTTATTTTTGTTCATATGTCTGGGCATTGTTTTTCTTCTTAATAAAATTGACTTCCCGGCACCAACGAAAGAAATAGAAAAAATAATTTCTAATGAAAATTTCAAAGTTATTAAATAAAAAATATTTTTTAATCATAATAAGTTTAATAATAGGACTAAATTCCTTTGCAGACGAAAAGCCAGTTGATATTTGGAATATTGAAAAAAAAAAATTAGAGGATGATTTAAATACAAATGCTATTTCGTCTGAAAATGAGAGTGTAATAAAGCAAGAAAATGGGTCTAGTATATATAATATGCGGTCTCAAAAACAGACTAACGTTATAAAATTAGAACAGAACTCATTAAAGGAAGAAATAAAAATTATTGGTTTATATGATCCTGAAGACTATGGATTAAATTTAAATATGTGGGCCAATTCGGATGGGGATCAGTTAAAAACTATTTTTTCAAAAATTAATAAATTAAAACTTTCTAAAGATGCCTCAGAAATTTTAAATATATCTTTGCTTACAAACGCATATCGACCGAGTAAAAACATGACAAAGAAAGAATTTTTAAAGATTAAATCTGATTGGTTAATTAAAAACTCTGATCTAAAATTAATTGAGGAATATTTAACTAAAAATCAAATTTTTGATCTTCATCCAGAATTATCAAAGTTTTTGCTCGATGAATATTTATCAAATTTTAATTTAAAGAAATCTTGTGAAATTTTGTCTAAAAATTTAAAACCAATTAATGATGAATATCTTACAAAATTTAAAATATATTGTTTAATAGACTCTGGTAAAAAGGAGGAAGCACAAGTAATTTTAGATTTAAAGAAAGAACTTGGATTTAAAAATAAGTACTTTGAAAATAAAATAAATTTTCTATTTGGATATATTTCAAAAACTAACAAAGAGATTTCTGAAAAATCTATACTTGATTTTCATTTAGCTCATAAAACAAATGCAGATTTTTTTTTTGAACCTACTAACACTACAGATAAGATAATTTGGAAATATCTGTCATCCGCTAATTTACTTAACTCGTTTAAAGAAATTGAAATTTCTGAGTTAGAAAAAATTTCAACTATCGAAAAGGCAGTACACAATAAAAATTACCCGGAAAGAGACTTATTTGAGCTTTATAAAAGATTTCAATTTAACATTAATCAACTTTTAAATGCCAATGAAGCTCATAAATTTTTATCTAATATCGAGGCTAGAGCATTAATATATCAAAAGATATTATTAGAGTCTGAGTTAGAGGAAAAATTGAAATTTTTAAAAATTTTAAAAAACTTATTTAAAAAAGATAATATTGAAAAGGCTTTTGATGAAGAATTGAAAGTTTTTTTAAATAATATGGATCCTTCAGATATTCCTGACAATTTATATAGCTTTTATTATTCTAATATTAAAATTAAAAAAACAAAAGACAAACAAATTAAATTTAATAATGATATTATGTATCAATCAAAACTATTGAATTATTTCAATGGTGACTATTCAGATTCGAAGATTAATAAAGACGTAAATAATTTCCTTAAAAAGATAAAAAAAAATAAAAAATACTTTTTTTCCAAAAAAGATATAATATTTTTAGAGTCTCTCAAATATGATGGAATAAAAATTGAAAAAAAATATAACGATCTTTACAAGATAAATATTTCTGAAATACCAACCGATATAAAAGTAATGATTAATAATGATGAAAAAGGAGCTGCATTATTAAGATTAGTAGAAGTTATTGGTCAGGATGAGCTAGAGAGAATTGATGATGATACATTATATTTTATTATTACCACGTTAAATCAATTAGATATTAATTTTATAAGAAATAAGATTTTACTTAAAGTTCTTCCTTTAAAAGTTTAAAAATTAGTTTATTTATTTAATGAATGACTATAAAAGATATCATTACAGTACCAAATGAAACTCTAAAGAAAATTTCTGAACCTATCGAAAAAGTTGGAGTAAATGAGATAAAACTTGTAAATGAGTTATTCGAAACAATGTATAGATCTAATGGTATTGGACTGGCAGCAGTACAGGTAGGCATATTAAAAAGAATTTTAGTAATAGACGTATCAAATAAAGATAAAAAAAATGAACCTATGACTTTTATAAACCCGGTTATAAAAAAGTTAAGTGAAGAGACATCTATATATGAGGAAGGTTGTTTGTCTATTCCTGATACTTTTATTGAAATTGAGAGACCTAGAATTTGTGAGATCGAATTTATTGATATTAAGGGTAAAATTCAAAATTTAAAATGTGATGGTCTTCTGTCAACCTGTATCCAGCATGAAATAAATCATTTAGATGGTAAGTTGATAATTGATCACTTATCTAAGTTAAAAAGGGATTTGATTATTAAAAAAATTTCAAAATTAAGAAAAAATCCAGATAGAATAATTGTTTAAAATGTCTAAAAAGATTATTTTTATGGGCACCCCTTTATTTGCAGTGCCAGTCTTAAAATCTCTATATCAACATGGTTTTACAATTTCAGTTGTTTATACACAACCTCCCCAAAAATCTCATCGTGGTCAAAAAATTAATAAATCTTCTATTCAGGTTTTTTCTGAAAGTTCAAACATTTATTTTAGATGTCCAGAAAATTTGAGTAAAAATAGTGAAGAGTATGAATTTATAAAGAATTTAAATGCTGATCTCGCAGTTGTAGTTGCCTACGGAAAAATAATTCCTAAAGAATATCTTAATTTAACTAAAAAAGGGTTCATAAATATTCATGGGTCTTTACTTCCTAAATGGCGGGGGGCAGCACCAATTCAAAGATCAATTATGAACTTAGACAATGAAACAGGAATAAGTATTATGAAAATGAGTGAAAAATTAGATAGTGGACCAGTAAGCAATACTTATAAAATCAAGTTAAATCAAAATTCTAATGCTCGAGAAATTTCCGAAAAATTAGCGTTATTAGCTGCTGATAAGATATTAGATAATGTTAATGATATATTAAAAGATAATGCAAAATTTGTTAAACAAGATGAATCTAAAGTGTCTTACGCAAAAAAGATTGATAAAATGGAGGGAAAAATTAACTGGAATGATAAAGCCTCAAATATATTAGGAAAAATTAATGGCTTATATCCGAACCCTGGAGCTTTTTTTATTTTTGATGGTGAAAGATATAAAATATTGAAAGCTGTGATTGGAAACGGTTCAGGTAAACCAGGTATAGTTTTATCGGATCAATTAGAAATTGCTTGTAGCAATAATCAATCTATCAGGATTGTTCAAATACAGAGACAAGGAAAAAACACTCAAAAAGTTGAGGAATTTATGCGTGGATCAACTATTAAAAAAGGTTCATTAATATCTAATGCCTAGATATCAAATATTAATAGAATATGCTGGAAGTAATTTTAGAGGTTGGCAAGTCCAAAAAAAAGGTAAAACAGTACAAGGTTTGATTCAAGAAAAAATTTCAAAACTTTTAAAAAAAAAAATATCAATATATGGGGCAGGAAGACTTGATAGTGGAGTTCATGCTATAGAACAATCAGCCCACTTTGATAATAATATTGAAATAAAAAAAAAAGATAAATTTATTAAATCCATAAATCATTTTTTGAGAAAAGAAAATGTTACAATCTTAGCAATAAAAAAAAAGAACAATAATTTTCATGCAAGATTTTCTGCTAAATTAAGAATTTATAATTATATTATTATTAATCGTTTAAGTGAACCTGCTTTAGAAAAGGATAGATGCTGGCATATTATTAGGAAACTTGACTTAAACATAATGAAAAAAGGTGCTAAAAAATTAATCGGAACTAAGGATTTTTCTACTTTTAGGGCTTCAAGCTGTAGAGCAAAAAGCCCCATAAAAACTATGAAGTTAGTTAAAATAAAGTCATCAAAAAATAAAATTGAAATAGAATTTAGATCTCAATCATTTTTACAGCATCAAGTGCGCTCCATGGTTGGTTGCTTAAAATATTTAGGTGAAAAAAAATGGTCTTTAAAAAGATTTCAGAATGTTATAAATTCACGGCAAAGATCTTTATGTGCTCCATTAGCACCACCACAAGGACTTTACTTAACAAAAATTATTTATTAGTTTTTTTGTTACTCATGGCAAATTTTTTGTGAATTCGCCACCTAGATTCTTCCCTAACTATATACCCACAGCAATTTTTAGCTCCACATCTACAAGGAAATTGCCGGTAGTCTTTATCAAAACCAAATCCATAATCACAAGTTAATTCTTCTCCTTTTTTTATATCCTTTATTGCCTTTATCCATATCTTTAAACCTTTACCATCGTATTGAGAATTAGGATCACAACTATGATTTACTAGTCCTGCTGTATTCCAGGGAAAGTCCCCATCAAGTGTATATCTTTTATTTAGGGTAAATAAATATATTGGTTTATCATTATTATATTTATCAGATTTCTCAACTTGTTTATTTGTAATTATTTTTCCAACATAATTAATAATTTTTGTTCCTTCTTTGATATCTTTTGTTGCATAAAGACCTCGACCCTTATTATCAATTTTAGATCTTTTAATTCGATATAATTCCATGTGGATTATTTATAATTAATTAGATATTTATCAATTAAATTCTAAAAATGCATCAACGTGCCTCTTAGTACTATCTTGAAGAGCTTGTAGATCATATCCACCCTCAAGAATGGAAATTACTTTACCATTACAAAAATTTTTAGAGGCTTCTAGTATTCTTTTTGTGATAGTATAAAAGTCCTCTGTTTCAAGTTGAAATTGAGCAAGCGGATCTTTTACATGAGAGTCAAAACCAGCACTAATAAGAACAAATTCTGGTTTAAATTCTTTTAGCTTTTTTAAAACATGTTCAAAAGCATTTAAGTACTCTTCTGAGTTTGTACCAGCTGGCAAGGGTATATTTAGAATATTATTAAACTTTCCCCTCTCATATTCAGCGCCAGATCCTGGATAATAAGGATATTGATGTGTTGATATGAATAATACATTTTTATTATCATAAAATATGTCTTGTGTTCCGTTTCCGTGATGAACATCAAAATCTACTATAGCAACTCTCTTATATCTATATTTATTTAATAAATACTTAGCACCAATCGCAATATTATTTAAAATGCAGAAACCGGCAGCTTTATTTTGATTACAATGATGACCTGGTGGACGAACATTGCAGAAGGCATTTTTATATTCTTTATTTTGAACACCATCTATAGCTGTAATAATTGCTGCTGCTGCTTCAAATGTTGCATTTTTACTTCCCGGGGAAATAATTGTATCACCATCTAATGAGGAAAAACCCTTAGTCGGAAAAGAATTTTTTACAAAATTAATGTAATTAGCGTCATGAACATCTTTAATTATCTCATCAGTGATGATGGAGGGTTTTTTCCATAATAAATTTTTATTACTAAATTTCTTAAAGTTTTCAATGATTACTTCAACTCTAGCTATTTGCTCAGGGTGTCCAGGCCCTGTATCATGATTTTGGAAAGAATTAGAATTAATTAGTCCAGTTTTCACTTAAAGTAGTTTTGTAAAATATTATAGTAAATTTTTGTAAGTTTTTTTAAGTCTTTTATAGATACAGCTTCGTCAATTTTATGCATAGTTTTTCCTACTAGTCCAAATTCTAGACATGGAGAAATTTTTCTTATAAACCTAGCATCTGAGGTCCCTCCAGTCGTAGAAAGTTTTGGTTTAATTTTTGTTATACTTTTTATGATATTTTGAATCATATAAGTTGTACCATTAGGCTTAGTTAAAAAGGCTTCCCCCGAAACTTTATATTCAATTTTAATTTTGGATTTATTTTTTTTACTTATTCTATAAAAAATTTTATTTAGTTTTTTTTTTAATGAGATTGATGAATGTTTGTTATTAAATCTAATATTGAAAGAAGCTTCTGCTGTTCTTGGAATAACATTGTCAGCATTATTGTTAATATTTATCTTTGTAATTTCCAAATTAGTTGGTTGAAAATCTTTTGTTCCCTTATCAAATTTTATATTCTTTATTTCATTTAAAATTTTTATAATTGTTGTACAAGGGTTATTAGCTCTCTGAGGATAAGCAACATGGCCTTGTACACCATTAACAATAAGTTTTCCGGTTAAACTTCCCCTTCGTCCTATTTTGATCATTTCACCTAATTTATTTGGATTTGTTGGTTCTCCAACTAAACAAAAATTAATTTTTTCTTTTTTCTTTTTTAGGTAATCGACGACTTTTTTAGTTCCATTAACAGCATCTCCTTCTTCATCTCCTGTTATCAATAGGCTTATTGATCCACTAAAATTATTATTTTTATTCAAAAAAAAACTTATTGCCGAAACAAAAGCGGCAATTGAGCTTTTCATATCATTAGCACCACGTCCAATTAAATGACCTTTTTTAATTAATGGTTTAAAAGGATTTATTGTCCAATCTTTTATATTTCCTGGAGGAACAACATCTAAATGTCCAGCATAACAAAAATTAGGAGTTTTATTTCCTATTCTTGCGTACAAATTTTTTACAGGTTTAAAATTTTTCTCTTTAAATTCAATAATTTTGGTTTTAAATCCTAATTTTTTAAGTTTTTTTTCTAAAAACCTCATTACCCCAGCATCAACAGGAGTTACCGAAGGAAATTTAATTAGCTCTTTTGATAATTTAACTTCATTAAAAATTTTCATGAATTTTATTCTCTTAAAAGATCATTAACTGACGTTTTTGATCTTGTTTTTTCATCGACATGTTTAATTATTACTGCACAATACAAAGATGGTGCTGATGGATTATTTTTATCTGGCAATGAACCGGGAACCACAACTGAGTAAGGTGGTATCTTTCCATAATTAATTTCACCAGTTTTTCGATCTACAATTTTTGTTGATTGACCAATATACATTCCCATACTTAAAACTGAACCCTCACCCACTATTACTCCTTCCACAACCTCAGACATTGCACCTAAAAAAACATTGTCTTCTAAAATAGTTGGAAGTGCTTGGGCAGGCTCTAAAACTCCACCAACTCCACTTCCTGCTGAAATATGACAATTTTTACCTATCTGACAACAACTCCCAGCTCTTGCGAATGTATCTATCATTGTGCCTTCGTCGATATAGGCACCTATGTTTACATAGCACGGCATAAGAACAGCATTTTTACCAACAAACGAACCTTTTCTAACTGGTGAGTTCGGAACCATTCTGAATCCAGCTTTTTCATGGTCTTCTTTAGACCATCCAGCGGTTTTACCTTTTAATAAATGAGATTTGTCATACCAACTACTATAAGGCCCATTTAAATTTTCCATAGGATAAATTCGGAAACTCAACATAATTGCTTTTTTTAGATATTGATGTGTCTCCCATTTTCCATTAATTTTTTCAGCAACTCTTAATTTACCACTATCTAAATCTTTAATAACTTGATCTATAGCATTTTTAAAAGCTTGATCAGAATTTTGATTTACCTGATCTTTTTTTTCCCAGGCTTCATTGATAATATTTTCTAAATTATTCATTATTTCTTTAATTTAATTATTTCTTAATATATTAATTTTTTGAAGAAAAGAAGGCAAGTTATTAATCTTATAATCAA
>CESW01034330.1_pt1 | contig 27395 bp, 24 predicted proteins | sample 531171 | NCBI WGS metagenome assembly CESW01 (sample SAMEA2621859, study PRJEB7988) | marine metagenome | biome: marine biome (ENVO:00000447); feature: surface water layer (ENVO:00002042); material: "saline water (ENVO:00002010), including plankton (ENVO:xxxxxxxx)" | depth 5 m
TTTATTAATTTTTCTATAATAATTTTTTCCAAGAGATATCAATTCTTTGCTAAATTTTCTTCCTCCAACTGTGCTTAAATTTTTTAAATTGTAATATACATCTTCTAATTCGAATCCATTATCATTTAACATTTCTTGAACAAAAGTAGGATGGATAGAATTTAATCCAGCAAAATAATAAAATGGATTTGATCCCCATTTATATCTCTGTTTAAGGGGTTCAAAATAATTTTTTACTAAATTTAATAAATTAATTAAATGTTCTTTTTTTCTATCTAATTCCAAAACTAAGTATTCAGTTTTAGTATTTCCAGGCCCTCTTCCCATTCCGGTCACAGTGCAATCTATCCAGTTTACTGAGTTTTTAATTGCAATTATTGAATTTTCTAAAGCCTTTCCCATGTTATCATGTGAATGAATACCTGTAGATTTTTTCCAGAGAGATTTTATTTGATTTATAATTTTTTTAGTTTTAAATGAGTCAAGACTACCCATACTATCAGCAAAGTATAAGACGTCTGCTTTAGTTTTTTTTATCTCTTTTACGGCATTTTTAATTTCTCGTGAAGATAACTCGGGTATTTGCATAATATTAACACCAACTTTATATCCTGATTTTTTAAGCCAATTAATGAGTGGTAAAATTTCTTTTAATTCATGATAATGACATGCAAGTCTTACTAGGGAAATAATGGATTTTTTTTTCGGTTTAAAAGTTTTTTTTGCTATCTCTATTACATTTTTTTGACCAACAAAGTCAGCTGCATTAATCATCACACCGATTTTTAGATTTTTTGGTATTTTTAAACTTCTCAGAAAAGTTTCTTCAGAGTATGCACAAGGTCCTTTTGTTTTTACTTTATCTAAAAATCTAAATCCTATTTCAACATAATCAATCTTTATCAAATCCATTACTCTTAAATATTCATTGATTAACTCTTTTTTGAAAAACCAATTATTATAGTAACCTCCATCTCTTAAGGTACAATCTAGTAAATTAATCTTATTTTTAATCATGCTTCATCATTAGTTTTTTAAATTTTATAATAAAATTTATTAAAGTAATATACGTCAGCTCCAAATTGGTTACCTTTAAAAATATTATTATTTATAATATTTATTCCAACCATTCTAAAATTTTTAGATACAAGATATTTTTCAATATCACTAAAGGAAAAATATTTTTCATAATAATCATTAAAGAGAATTTCTACTTGCAAAATTTTTATTTTATTATGCTGGAGGGACTGCAAACCACCCTCAAGTATTTTATCTTCATAAAGTTGTGCATCTATTTTTATAAAGTCAACATGATCAATGTTTTTTTCTTCTATGTAATCATCAAGTTTAATAATTTTTACTTTTTCAGTTCTTAAAATTGATGGTTTATATCTCTCAATTTTTATTCGACTTGTATCTGGATTAATTTTATAAAATGACGATTTGCCAGACATATTTGTAATATTAAAATGTTTTTCCTCATTTTTATCTCCCAAAGCACAATTATTGCAAAAAACCTTTTCATCATTTTTGAAATTACTTTTCATTTCATCAAATACACTTTTATTTGGTTCAAACGAATGAATAATAGGATCGTTGAACATTCTCTTAAATTTTTTAATTGATTGGCCTAAATTGGCACCGACATCAAATATAATTGGATTTATATTATTAATTTTTTCACTTAAAAGTTCATCGAAATTAATAGGATCTATTTTTTTGTTAATTCTTGTAATATTATATCCTAGTTTATTTAACAACTTTTTTACTATTTTTCTCATTCAAGTTTTTATTATTTCTTATATCGATAAATCATAAATAAACCATAATTTTATAAGTATTTAAATTTATAGTTTATTAATTAAACTTTATTTAATACTAATAGAATAAACTTATTATTTTATATGAACATAGCATTTATTCTTGGCACGTTTTTTCCAAAAGCAGGGGGTGTTCAAGTTCAAGTCCATAATATTGCAAATAAACTCTCAAAATTAGGTATTGGTGTCAAATTATTTATCTATAATAAAACAGATATTAAAAATAATATTTACGAAATTATAATATTTGAAAAACTTATTTTTAATATAGTTTTTGTTTTCAAATATTATCTAAATCTAAATATCTTTTTTTTTTTAAACTCTTATATTCTAAAAATAATTAAAAAAAATAAAATTGATATTTGGCATTTTAATTTTCTAAATTTTAAAAGCCTAATTTTAATTAATATTCTAAAAAAATATAATCAAAAAATAATTGTTACTTTTCATGGTATTGATCTGCAAATTGACCAAAAAATAAACTACGGCTATAGATTAGATAAGAAATATGACTCTTTTTTAAAAAACACTCTTAAAAAAATTGACAAATTTACTTATCTTTCTGAAACAATAAAAGAAGATTTGATAAAATTGGGTGTAGAAAAACAAAAGTTAATTTATTTTCCAAACAGCGTTAACATTCAAAAATTTGAAAAAATAGCTTCAACAAAAAATCAATACGATGAAACGTTAAATTTTATTACGGTTGCAAGATTTGCTGAAAAGAAAAAAGGTTTTGATCTCATACAAAAAATTTGTTCTAGATTGATAGAAAAAAATATAAATTTCAAATGGAAAATAATTGGTGAAAACTCACAACTCTTATATAAAAATAAGTTTATAAAATCCCATTCACATATGTTTGAAATTATCGGTAATATTGAGAATTTTGATGAGGAGTTTTTTCCTCATTCAAGTCTTATTAATCATTACAAATCTTCAGATATATATCTTAACCTTTCAAGGATTGAGTCTTTTGGAATTACATTTATTGAAGCACTTGCTTGTAAGATACCTATTATTTCTTTTGCAGGAAAGGGAGTTAACGAAATAATTAAAAATGAATTTAATGGTTTTTTAGTACAAAATAATAATATTTCTGAATTCATTAGTAAGATTTATGAAATAAAACAAAATAAGCATAACATTAACAAAATGCGAAATAATTGTGTAGAGTCTGTCAGAAAATTTGATTTAAGTGTAAATAGTAATAGATTAATAAATATTTATAATAGTCAAATCTAATGACTAAATTAAATCCACTAATTACAGTTTATATAACAAACTACAATTATGGACAATTCATAAATAAAGCTATTAATAGTGTCCTTAATCAAACTTTTAAAAATTTCGAATTAATTATAATTGATGACGGGTCCAAAGATAAATCAACTAAAATAATTAAAAAATTCCAAGATAAAAAGAATGTAAAAATTGTATTTCAAAACAATAAAGGTTTAATAGTTTCAAATAATCTAGCTCTTAGACTGTCAAAAGCAAAATACATTATGAGGCTGGACTCAGATGATTGGCTTGACCCACATGCCCTTGAAATAATGTCAAATATTTTAGAAAGAAATAAAAAAATTAGTTTAGTTTTTCCAGATTATTACGAAGTCGATAAAAATGGTAAAATTATTAAACAAGTCAGAAGACATAATTTTAAAAAGGTAAAACTATTCGATCAACCTGCCCACGGTGCTTGTACAATGATAAGAAGAGAAAACCTTGTTGACATTGGAGGCTACGATGAAGAATTTAATTGTCAAGATGGATATTATCTCTGGTTAAAATTTATTAAAAAATACATGGTTAGAAATGTAAACTTACCCCTTTTTTATTATAGACAACACCAAAGTAACCTGACTATTAATAAAAAGAGAATTTTACATAATAGATCTAGAATAATTTCAAAGTTACAAGTCGACGAAAATAAAAAGAAAGTCCTTGCTATATTACCAGTCAGGGGATTAAAATTGAATCCCAGCAGCCTAGTTCTTAAAAAACTCAATAAAAAGCCTTTAGTTTTTTATACTATTGACTCAATTTTAAATTCTAAATTTATAAATAAATTAATTATTACATCGCCTGACTCGAAATTACTTAATATTATTAAAAGGAAATATAGAAATAAAATAATAGTTATTAAAAGACCTGAAAATTTAGGGTTCATTAATACTGAGCTTGAAAAAACTATTAAACACAGCCTTAAAAAGATAAAATCAAAAAAAATTAGGTATGATTATATAATGAATATTTCATTTAGGACTCCTTTTATTTCTTCTAAGATCTTGGATGATGGTATTAACACTTTAAAATTATTCAATTCAGATAAAATTATTTGCGTTACCCAAGAAACTCATAGATATTACAGACATGATGGTTCAGGTTTAAAAAATCTTATAAAATCCTCAAATTTAAAGCTTGAACGCGACGCAATATACAAACAAGTAATGGGTTTTAATATTATTAAAAAAAAATGTTTATTTAAAAATGATGAAAGTTTGAAAATTGGGCACATAGTGTTAACCGATAATCAATCTTTTGAAATAAATTCAGAAAATGATTTAAAAATCTCAGAAAAATTGAGACTAAATAAAACTTTATAATTAATTTAACAAAAAATTATATTTTTAAAATTATACCTTTTGTATCTTCCTCTAGTATCAAAAATAAATTTTGAGTTTTTTGCTATAAACTCATAGTCATAGACATCGTGGTCCGTAACCAACAATACAGCATTAAACTTTTTTAAATTATTTTTGCTTAGTGATATTGATTTTTTTTTAAAGTCAAATTCTCTACTTTTTCTCAATTTTGAGAAATATGGGTCATTGTATTCAAATTTTATTTTTTTTGATTTTAATATTTTCATTATATTAAATGTTGGTGACTCCCTGTCATCTTCTATATTTTTTTTATATGAAACACCTAAAATTAAAATTTTCAAATTTTTAGATTTTAGTTTTGAAAGCATATTTTTTACAACCCACCGTGGAATGGATCTATTTATTTTACCAGCAATTGAAATAAACTTAGGTTCATATCCGTGTTTTTTTGAAACCCATGACAAGTAATAAGGATCAATAGGTATACAGTGTCCGCCCAAACCTGGTCCAGGTAAAAATTTTTGAAAGCCAAAATTTTTAGTTGATGCAAGCTCAATTACATTTAATATATCTATTTTTAGTTTTTCGCAGATGACCTTTAACTCATTTACAAGTCCTATATTAACAGCTCTATACATATTTTCTAACAATTTTGATAATTCGGCATCTTTTACTTTTTTTGCTACAACTATTTTTCTTACAATGGGTGAATAAATGTTTTTTACAAACATTTCACAATTTTTTGTAAATCCACTTACAACCTTGGGAGTACTTTTATAGGAAAAATTTTTATCTCCTGGATTTTCTCTTTCAGGAGAATACCCCACAAAAAAATTTTTACCTATTTCTAATTTATTATTTTTTATTAACTTTACTAATTGTTCAGTTGCTCCAGGATAAACTGTACTCTCCAATATCAAAATTTGATAAGGTCTTAATATCTTTTTAATTTTTGATACGCAATTATAAATAAAACTCATATCAGGTTTTAAATTTTTTAAGGGTGTTGGAAGACATATCAAAATTACATCACAGCTTTTTAAAACATTATAACTATTGCTAACTTGATTTTTGTATTTTTTGAAATAGTTGAAATTTTTAAGATTATGATTTTTAATATATAAGAGACCTTTTTTCAAAGAATTAACTTTTTTAATATCATTATCAATTCCAAAAACTCTTATATTTGCTTTTATAAATCTAGCGCAAATTGGCAGACCAACATATCCTAATCCAATAATTCCAACAGAAAAATTTCTCTTTATTATTTTATTTTTAAGTTTATTAATTTCTTTTTTTTCTTTCATTACAATGTGATCTCTGTTGTTATTCTCCACCAGTAATATTTAAAACTTCATTTGTAATAAAATTATTCTCAGTAATTAAATAAAAAATATATTTCGCTATATCTTTAGCTGAAGCCATTTTTTTTGTAGGAATTAGTTTTACTCTTTTGGAAATAGATTTATTCTTAATTTTTTGATGAAATTTGGTGTCTGTGACTCCAATTCTGACTGTATTGTAAAACACATTATTTGATGACATTTTTTTAATTTCAGAAGGCATAAATTCATTTAAATATTTACTAATGGAATAAGAGAAAGTATTAGTACCCCCTCCGAACTTTGCACCAATACTTGAAGTATTGATTATTCTACCATATTTTTTTTTTGACATATTTTTTAGTGAATTTCGAATTATCATAAATGGAATTAGACTATTTATCAAAATTGTTTTTTGAGTTTCTTTAACATCAAAATTTGAAAAACTTTGATTGCTTACATAACCGACAAGATTAATAATTACATCATAATTATTATCAAAAATTTTATTTAAATTTTTTTTATTTAAAAAATTCAAATCTTTTTTGATTAGTTTAATATTTGGATGTTCGAAGCTCTTTGAAAATTTTTTATTATAGTGAACGTGAATAATAAAATTACCATCATCAATAACATTTCTTAATAACTGGATTCCTATATCTGAATTTCCACCGAGGATTAATAACTTTTTCATTTATTTAAAATATTGTGCATTTTTTTCACCCATTAAAGTACCGTCAACATCACAGATATTACATGGAGAAAAATTTCTGTTTTTATTTGTTAAAATTTTTCTTATTCTAATTGATTTTTCTTTAAACCAAATGTCTATGAGTTTCTCTTTTTTTAAGTTTCCTAAAATAATTTTTTTTCCCCAATCATGTGGACACATTAAAACATCTCCTAAATAATCGAAAAATAAAGTGTATGAAGGTATATAGCATGGATTATCTAATGGACTCGAGGTTTTGGGAATTTGATATTCGGCATTTTCCATCATTCCAGCTCTGTTGCTTAATGTGATACCAAAATCTTGATCCTCAGGTAAACTTCTATCTCTTACAATATATTGATCCTGTTTTAGTTTTAGTTCATCAATCATTTTTTGAAACTTAATAATATCTTCTTTTCCATCATAAACACTTATTAGAATTTTATCTAAACCACTTTCAAAGAGTCTTTTTAGTCTATTGATATTTAAAGGGTCTCCGTTTGTTACAATTTCAATCCTGCTATTAGGGCAAAATTTTTTGAACGTGTATACATGGTCAAAAATTTTTTTATCGAGCATTGGTTCAACAAAACCACTAAATCTTATTACTCCCCTATAATTTAAATCGGAAAGTTCGTTGGCAATTTTACTAACTAAATCTTTTGAAATAAATTCTTTTATATCTTCAAAACCATCAGCACTTCTTGGACAAAAACTACATTTTCTGTTACAGGTACCTGACTCACTAATCTCTATTTCTGTTGGTAAAGGTAGTTCTTTATTTTTATAGTTAAAGAGCTGCATTCTTTCAGTGACTGTTTGATTTTTAAATTTAATATTACTGTCTAGAAATTTTTTCATTTAGTTTTTTAAAAAGTTAATATTTTTATTTTTGTTTAAGTGGGTTGAAATATAATTTTGCTTATAGTCAAAATCTATAACAGAAAAATCACGCTTTAAACTTAAAAATTCAAAAGGTAATGAGGAATTTTGAGACACAATAACTTTTGAAAAAGACTTATGCTCAAAATTTTCAATTTCTTTAACTTTTTTATCTGAAACAAAATTAAATTTATTCTTCGGATGATGTTTAAAATAAAAAATTTTTTTGTAATTTGGATTTAAGCTGTTTTTAGCATAAAAATATAAATCTCTTACATCATGAAGTCCAGATAAAATTAAAATACTGTTTGATTTTTTCTTAATTTTAATACCATTTATAAAACTGAAATTCTTTCTGTCTTTTTTAAATCTTATAATTGAAATTTTTATGTTTTTATATTTTAATTTATAATCTTTCAGACAATACCTATTAAGACAATAAATATCGTGGGGTGTATATTTTTTTTTAAATTTTAAAGATTTGATTAAATCAAACCACATCAAATTATTAGAAAATAATCCGTGTTGATAACCTGATATTTTTATTTTACTTGAAAATTCCTTGATAGATCTTATCAGATAATGACCAAAACTATATTCAAATAAATAAAGTTTGAAATTAGAAACCTTGTTCTTTTTTAAAAATCTTGGAATTGCCTTAGAATAGATTTCGAGCTTTGATCTATTAACATAACTACTTATATAAATATTATTTAATTCGTCTTTAAAGTCTAAACCATCAATATCAATTTCTATTTTTTTTAATTTTTTCAGTGTGAAAATATAAGATAAGTGTTTTAATAATAATAATAAAATATCTGAGATGTAAATATATTGCTCTATATTAATAATATTTTTATCATTTGTGACTTTAGCAAAATAAAATAATTTTCTAAGATTGAAGCCTAAGTGAGTTTCATCGCTCATAAGAAAATTGCAAATATTTTCCTCTTTTTCAAAAAAATTTTCTTTACCATATAAATATTTGTTTGGGAAAAGTGATAAATAAAAAGTTTTTTTTTGTCTTTCATTTTTTTTGTTTAATCTTAAAAATTTACAATAAAAAGTTATAACCATACTTTTGAATAAAAATTTAATAATTTTTAAATTTGGAAAATTTAGTTTTAAAGTTTTTTTAGAAAGATCTTTTTTTTCAATATTTACGTCTAAATTATCAAAAATTTTTAGTGTAAATTTATTGTCAGAAATTATATTAATCTTTTTAAATCCTTTTTTTAAAATCAGTTTTTTTATGATTAAGCAATTTAAGATTCGATCAGGAAATTCGTATCTGTCATTTCTTAAATTAAATATTTCCATTTCTGACAAAAAATGTTTGCTTTCTTCATTACGCAATACAAATTTTTTGAATTCTTTAATCATATTAGCAAAAACTTTTTTTCTCAAATTCATAAAGTTTTTTAATTTTATTTGTCTACAATTTATTAGATTGATATTCCCCTTATTGAGGTAAATATATTCTTTATTTTTTTCAACTAAACTAAAATTTGTACTTAAGTCTATTAGTAATAAAGTTTTTTTTTCCATTTTATTTGATGTTGGAGATATACCACTCGATAAATTTTTTAACTCCATGGTTAACATCCGTTTTTGGGTTATAGTTGTAATATTTTTTTATTAATCTAATGTCAGAGTGTGTTTTAAAGACATCTCCTTTCTGTAATGGTAAAAACTTTTTAAGTGCCTTTTTTTTCAAATTTTTTTCAATCAACTGAATATATCTTAACAACTTAATTTTTTTTCCATTTCCTATATTAAATATTTGAGAACCAAATTTATTTTTTTTACTAAATACAATCTTAATAATTCCATCTACGATATCATCTACATAAGTAAAATCCCTCTCGTGTTTTCCTTTATTAAACACTTCAATATGTTTGCCTCTAATAATATTTTTTGTGAACTTAAAGAGTGCCATATCTGGGCGTCCCCATGGACCATACACAGTAAAAAACCTTAAACCTACGGTATCCATTTTGTAAAGATAACTATAAGATGTTGCCATTAATTCATTGGATTTTTTTGTTGCGGCATATAATTGTATTGGGTTATCTGTATTAAAATTTTCCTTTAGAGGAAATTTTTTTTGCAAACCATAAATACTACTTGTGCTAGCATAAACAAATTTTTTTACTCTATAATTTTTTGACATTTCCAATATATTAAAGAAACCATTGATATTGTTATCTATATATGATCTTGGATTTTTTAAAGAGTAACGCACACCTGCTTGTGCAGCCAAGTGTATTACTTTATATATTTTATGTTTTTTGAATACTGCTTCTAAACTTTTATAATTTTTTATATCAATTTTTTTAAAAATATAATTTTTGTTTTTTTTAAGAATATGATTTCTTTTTTTTTTAAGTTGGACGTCATAATAATTATTTAAGTTATCAATTCCAATTACTTTAAAACCTTTCAATAGAATTTTCCTAGAAAGATGAAAACCAATAAACCCAGCTGAACCAGTAATCAAATATATTTTTTTATCCATTATCAATAATTTTTTTAAGATCTTTAAATTTGTTTTTGTTTAAAATACAATAATCAGTTTTATATCTTGAAACTAAATTCTGAATTTTTTTTTGATACCACCACTTTTCTAATTCACCAGTTTTGTTCAATTTTTTAAGTATTTTAAAAAGGCTTTTCGGGTCTGTATGTGCAATTCCTAATTTTTTAAATTTTGCTAAGTATTTTCTTGATTTGTTCTCTAACAAATTGAAATTATGTGAGAGATAAATTAATGTAGGTTTATTAATTGCAAGACTCTCCAAATGTCCTGATGAAAAAGTTGTTTGAATAATTATTTTAGCTGTTTTCATTTCTTGAACCATTTTTTTATTTTCATTTATAAACTTCAAGTTACGGTCAATTGATAAAAGTTGTTTCTTCTCCTGCCAACCAGATTTAGACGGTTGTAACTTTATGTACAAATTATTTAAAAATTTATCATTTTTAACTAATAAAAGAAGATCAAATAAATTTTTTAGATAATTTTGACTTTCTAAAAAGCCACTGTCAATTTTGATTTCTCTAATGTAATCTCTTCTCATCCTTACTACCAGAATTATTTTATTAGAAATTTTTTTGCTTATTTGTAAATTTTTGATCACACCAAAAGGTATAGTTTTTTTTGTTTTATGACCGCCCCAAGATAAATACTTATCTGAAATTCGAGTCTCTAATATTGAGTTAAAATGGCCTTTATGTTGAAAATAACTTCCACCATGTTGCGCTAAAATTAGAGTTGATCCATTTTCAACATTTTTTGCAATATATCTATCCATCAACGTATTCCTGATAATCCCAAGACATGTAAATATTTTTTTTGGTCTCTTTGGAAAAGGAATTTTTTCAGTTAAATCATTTACATATTTATAATTTTCTAAAAATGATGTCGGTAAATTAGTCAAAATTTCTTGGCTTAAAAATTTTTCTAATTTTGTACTTTTGGATCTCAATCTCTTAAATTTTTTTCTTTGATACTTGAAAAGTTTTTCTTTTTTAAAAAGAACATTTGGTCTCAGGGTTTTATAATATAATAAAGATCCATTAATTAATATATTAAGCCAAACCTCTTGAAGGTTGCTCATGTAAGTTGAAAATATTAAAGTCCCTTTTTTTTGAGGTATAAAATTCAATATTTTCTGGATAAAAATAGATATTCTATCTTTTATATTTTGCATTTTTAAATTTTTGTAAATTATCTCTCGCTCATAATTATTTGAGATTTTGCCTTTTTTCTTAATTAATATTTTACTTGAAAAATTGTTCTCTATTATTTTGGAAAAAAAATGATGGTTCCAATAATCGCTGAATGATAGTCTCGTATAATCTTCTATACCATGTGGTATAAGATCATATTGACTAATCTCTTTTTTTAAAAAAAAATATTTTCTATCTTTTAATGACTCTATTAAATTCCATTTAAATGTAATTGAAGATATAAACAAGTATAGCCACATACCAATCATTATCTCCCAGTATCTTTGGGAATATTGCTTTTGGTGAAAATTGTTTAAAAATATAGTTAATTCTCGTAAAAAATGGTTATATATTTTAATATTTTTTTTGATATCTCTAACTTTATCCTTGGAATTTTTCCAATCTTTATAAAAGATTATATCTTTTGAAAAATTAAGGTTTTTGTCAAAATTTGGTATTTCCAAATATTTTTTTGATCGAATTTTTTTATAAGTGTTAATTTTTAAAAAGTCAGTTATCAAATGATCTCTCATTTAAGTTTAACCTGTGAGTCTTTTGAAAGTGGAATGTTTAATTTCGCCTTTTAAGGGAAATTTTTTAGTTTTCAAGCAAAAATTTATTTTTTTAAATACTTTATCGACTTCTTTTAAATATCTATTAATAATTTTATTATTATATGCATGAGTAGTGGCTACTTGAGATCCAGCTAGAAATTTTTTTTTTAACATTTCCTGAGTAAAATAAGTTAGTATTTCAGAATTATTTGAATAGGCAAATTTTAGACATGGTATAGAATTTTGACCACTTACACTAATTTTAATTTTATGTTTTTTTGCTAGATTTATCCATCCATTTTTAATCTTTACTCCATAATCTGATAGGGTTTTATTAATTTTATATTTTTTTAATTTATGGAGTGTTGTTTTGGCTGCTAAAAAGCCAAGTCTATCAGTCCACATCGTTGAACTTATAAATGTATCCTGCGCAATCTGCATAATTTTTTTCTTTCCAATTATTGCTGATATCGGATAGCCATTTCCAATGGATTTGCCAAAGATGGCCATATCAGGATTAACGTTATACTTTAAATGCAATCCTCCATAAAAATCTTTAAATCCTGAGGTAATTTCATCAAAAATTAAAATAGCATTATTTTTCTTTGCGATAGACTTAACATCTCTTAAAAAATTTTTTTTTGGCTCCATTCCTCGCATTGGTTCCATTATAATTATTCCAACATTGTTATTTTTTCTTTTAAAAATTTTTTTTAGAGAATTAATGTCATTATACATAAATGGTTTAATGGTATTTTTAAAAGAGCCTGAAACTCCTTTTGTTTTTAAACCAGGGAGTAATTGATTATCTAAATTTTTAGAGTTTTTCATATTTGTTGCAAGGTACCAGTCATGCCAACCATGATAACCACAAAATGCAATATTTTCTTTATTTGTAAAAGCTCTAGCTATTCTTATTGCAACCATACAAGCTTCTCCACCAGACTTACAAAATTTTGCCATACCTGACCATCTGTGGATCTTTAATAGTTCTTTTGCTAAATCTATTTCTTCAGTAGCATTAAGTGTGCACATAGACCCATTTTTAATGCCCTCATTTAGTGACTTACTAATATCGTCATCAGCATATCCCAATACGCAAGCTGTAACACCCATTCCAGCAAAATCGTAATACATATTGTTATTTAAGTCCCAAACTCTACAGCCTTTGGCTTTTTTGTAATAAGTTGGCCATAAACCTGGAAGAAATATTTCGCTTCTTTTAGATAAAAGTTGATTTCCACCAGGAATAATTTTTTTTGCTTTCTTTAAAAGTGTTTGTCCTTTATTCATTTTTTTAACCTTTTTGAATAAAATTCAGCTAATTTAAAATCATCGATATCATCAATTTCTAAAGATTTCCATTTTTCAATCTCAAAAGCTTGTGTTTTTTCATGATACCAAGTCTTTCTTTTTAACAATGTTGAGACCTTGGAAATATAAATTGAACCCTCAAGAAAATAAAGTGGGCTTATATCCTGTCTTCTTATATAAAGTTTTTGTTTTTTTTTTAAAAAGGGTTTCAAAAAATTTTTATCACTAATTGAATATAAAAAAGTTGGATGTTGCTCAATAGTTTTAGCTACACTAACAAGAGTTTGAATATTTTTATTTTTTACTTTCGTAAGACAAAAATCAATGTCTCTAAAATGTCTAAGAGGCGATGTTGGTTCAAGCATTAATATGTAATCAAAGTAACGTTTTTTTTCTTTAAAAAAATCGATAGCATGCTTTAAGACACTAAAAGAACTGGCTTTATCTGTTGCGAATTTTTTTGGTCTTATAAATGGTACTTTAGCACCATACGTCTTGGCTATTTTTGAAATTTTAATAGAGTCTGTGCTGACTATAATTTCATCAATTTGTTTACATTTTTTAGCAACTAAAATTGACCATGCAATTAGAGGAATTTTATTAAGCATTTTAATATTTTTGTTTTTAAGACCTTTGCTTCCCTTTCTTGCTGGAATAATACACAAAACTTTTTTTTTCATTTGATCATATCCTAAATTGCAGTCCAGCCACCATCAACTGTAAGAAGACTTCCTGTTATATAAGAAGATGCCTCACTAGATAAAAAAAGGACGGCAGATGCAATTTCATCAGTTCTTGCAAATCTTTTAAGAGGTACTTTCTCAGTGTATCTTTTTTCAAAAGACTTTTGTGTCCTTAGATATTTCTTGTCCTCAGAGTTAATAACACCGCCAGGGCAAATTGCATTAACTCGAACGCCAAGTTTTCCATAGTAACTGCTCATTTGCCTTGTTAGATTGTTTATGCCCCCCTTAATTACAGAATAACTCAAGTTTTCTTCCATGTCGGTTCCTTTATAGATTTCAAGATCTTGACCTACCAATCCATATATAGAGCTTAAATTTACAATGCTTCCTTTTATTTTATTCTTTGCCATTTCTGTGGCTAGAATTTTCGAACACCATACATATGAGTTCAAATGTTTTTTGATGTTAGTCTCAAAGCTCTCCAGATTAATTCTTTTAAACGAATTTTTTTTCCAATCTTTTGTTTTTGGATAACTCGCATTTATAAAAATTTGTGGTACTCCATATTTTTTAAACATTTTTTTTAATTTTCTTTCCAAAGAGATAGTTTTACTTAAATCTACATGCTCAAAGAAAATTTTATCATTTCGGAGATTATAGATGTCTAAAACAACTACTTTGCAGTTCATAGAAATTAATCCATTTATGATTTCTTTACCTATATAACCAGAACCACCCGCAACAAAAGCAAGTTTGTTTTTTAAATCAAATTTTTTTTGGTAATTTATTTTCATTTTAAAAATTTTTTAAAACCATTTTTAAATTTAAACAAATATCTTTAATTTCTTTATTACCTAGATTGACCGAAGATGGTAAAGCAATAATAGATTTTGAAAGACCGATTGATACATTTAAATTATTTTTCTTTAAATGATATTTTTTATATGGTCTCATTTTGTTTACAGGATAAAAACAGTTCCTTACTTCAATACCATTTTTTAAAAGAAGACTAATAATTTTATCCCTTGATTTTGAAATTTTATCCTTCAACTTAATATAATATAACCAGTAGGAACTTTTTGTATTTTTGAAATTTTTTGAAAAGAAAATTTTATTACTTCCATTTAAATAATGTCGATATTTTTTTGCTATTCTTTTTTTTTGATTTAAAAAAAATTTTAATCTTTCCATTTGAGCAAGGCCGACTGCAGCTTGCAAATTTGTCATTCTATAATTGAAACCTACATAATCGTGCCAGTACTTTTTCCTCAAATTCATTCCATGATCTCTTAGTTTTTTTGCTACTTCATAAAATTTTCTTTTTTTAAAACAAACCATTCCGCCTTCTCCAGTCGTAATGGTTTTGTTTCCAAAAAAGCTAAATGTTGACGCATCACCAAAATTGCCAACATGCTTACCATTACAATAAGTTCCCATTCCTTCTGCACAATCTTCAACTAAGAGTATGTTATGTTTTTTAGCTATTTTTATTATCTTTTCTACATCACACCCGTGGCCATAAAGATAAACTAAAACAATAGCTTTTGTTTTTTTTGTTATTGCTTTTTCAATTTTTTTTGGATCTACACAAAGATTATGCTCATCTATATCGACTAGCACTGGTTTTGCTCCCAAATAAATCGCAGCATTTACTGGCGATATAAAGGTTAAGTTAGGTAAAATTACTTCATCATTTTTATTGATACCTAAACTTGCCAGGGCTAAATGTAAAGCAGTTGTACCACTTGTGGTAGATAAGGTATATTTAGACTTAATAAATTTAGAAAATGATTTTTCAAATAACTTTACATATTTCCCACCTGAAGATATCCATCCAGAGTTAATACAATCATTTAAATAGATAGACTCGTTACCTAAAAATTGTGGTTCAGAAACAGGAATTTTACTTATTTTAAAATTTACTGCGTAATCTACAAGTTTTTTTTTGTCGTCTACTAACGGTAAGTGAGAGATGTCTGATCCTAACTCCCTTTGAATTGCCTCAAAAGTTGAGTCTTTATTTAAATATTTACATTTTTTTTTTAAAATAATTTTAGATATTTTTGTATCTAGATTAAATTTTTTTAAAAGAGCTCTTCTAATATCACCATCAGTTATAATGTTTAAAAATTTCTTATTTTCGACTACAAATGCAACTTTTTGTCCACCTTTTTCAATTATGCTGAGTGCTTGTTTCAAAGAATAATCTTTTTCAACAATCAATTTTTTTAGAGGTGGTAATCTCAAATTCATTTATCTATTTCCTAGCTTTCTTTTTATAATGTCAATTTGCTGTTTAAGTTTATTTGGAGACGTATTGTAAACTTCAATAACATAATAATTTAAATTTTTTTTAATATAAGGTAAAAACCATGCTTTATGATTAAATGGTCGATTACTGTCAGTAAGACCATTATTTTCAGAGAAATGATACCCCATAACATACCTGTTCATCTTCTTAAGGGATTTAATTGGGTCAAGTTTTTCAGTATTCGCACTAACTTTTAAATGTGCAACATCTAAAAGTAATCTAACATTTTTTGGCATTTGCTTGAAAAAATTCTCAATATCGATGTGATTTGTTAGTAGGAAAGGATTATCTTTGAATCTATTCAGATTTTTTTTCGTTATAACATTATTTTCTAACAAAATATTTACTTTATGTTTTTTAGCAAATTTAGATATTTTAATGGTTTGTCTAATAAAATTATTAAGAGCTTTTTTTTTACTTATCATATCTATTTTTTTTATTTTTTTTCCTAAAGATTTAAAGTTTGGATCAAGTCTAAAGCCTGCATGAAAACTATAAGTATTATTTCCAACTTTTTTTGCAATTAAAATTGATTTCTTTATATGATCTATAGATTTTTTCAAAATCTTTTTATTATCAGAGGCAAGATTGATTACAAACGGTTTCCTAGGTGGTGGAAAATAATTGTGAATTTTAAGATTTAGTTTATTTCTAAACAGAGAAATTTTATTGATTTGATTTTTTGAATATTTACCACCAGATAACTCAATGCAAAAAATATTATTCTTTTTTAGATATTTTATTGCCTCTAAACCTGACAATTTTTTATAACCACCAGTTGATATTGAAATACTTTTATCCATTATTATCCTCTAGTTCTTTTTTGAGTTCCTCGTACTCTTTTATTTTACGTTTCATAAAATTTACTGTGAGAAGACTTTTTTTTGCTATACCTTTGGGTGTGAGTATATAAATATAATTTATCTTATTTTTATTATTTTTAAAGTTTTTGATCTTGACAAGTCCCTTTTTTTTTAAAGCATTTAAACAGTAGTTTAATTTTCCCAAACTAAAGCCTAGTTCATTTGCAAGCGTTCTTTGTGACACTTTAGGTTTTTTGCTTATTTTCCTTAATAAATCTAAATGGTCTTGATTTTTTTCCATAAATGTTCAAGTTTTGAACAAATATACCGTTCAACTATTGAACTTTCAACCAAAATATCTTAATTTTGCTTTATTTAAAAACAAATATACTAATTATGAAAAATTTACTGAAAAATCCTAAACAGACATTTGTTATAGCTGAAATAGGAGTTAATCATAATAATGATATCTCGATAGCAAAAAAACTCATTGAGAGAGCGAAGTTTGCTGGTGCAGATGCTGTGAAATTTCAGACTTTTAAAGCAAAAAATTTGGTATTGCCAGGTACAAGAAAAGTAAAATATCAGCTTAAATCATCAAGCGATAAGGAAGATCATTATCAAATGATAAAAAATCTTGAGCTAAATTATGAAGATCATAAGATTTTATATAACTTATGTAAAAAAAAAAAAATTTTATTTTTATCAACACCATATGATGTTGAGAGTGCAAAATTTTTAAACAACCTAGGAGTAAAAATGTTCAAAACTGCCTCAGCAGATTTGATCGATTATAATCTTCACAATTATTTAGCTAAATTAAGAAAACCAGTAATTATTTCTACAGGAATGTCTACTTTAGTTGATATCAAAAAAACCTTGGACATCTATAAAAAAAGTGGAAATTCTAAAATTACCTTACTTCACTGTGTATCAAATTATCCTTGTTCTCCTAAATCGATCAACCTTAATGTTCTTTACACGCTCAAGAAGTTTGGATTCAGTGTAGGATATTCTGACCATTCTAATGACATTTTAATACCTAGTTTAGCTGTTTCAGCAGGTTCAAAGATTATTGAGAAACACTTCACTTTAAATAAAAATTTAAAAGGACCTGATCACAAAGCATCACTAAATGTTGTGGAATTTAAGAAAATGGTCAAACAAATTAGGAAAACTGAAATAGTAATGGGGGAAAATATTAAAAAGATTCAACCTGAAGAATTAGAAATGTCAAAAATTTCAAAAAAAAGTTTATATTTTAATAAAGACAAAAAAAAAGGTTCAAAAATCAAAATAGATGATTTCGTTTGTTTAAGGCCTGGCTTGGGAATAAATCCTTTTTCAATGAATAAATTAATCGGAAAAAAACTTAAAAATGACGTAAAAAAAAATCAAATCGTAAAATATAATTTTTTTATTTAATGACCAATGAAATGGTAAACTCTTGTTGTATTAACTACAATCAAAAAACAATTTTTTCATCATATGATTACATATGGAAGATGTGTGAGAATTGTGATCTAATTTACCAATTAAGTAAAAGTAATAGAGCGAATAAAGTAAAAGAAATTCAATTTGATAATTTTGAAGAGCCTGGGGAAAATGGGAGAGCTGAATTTCTTTCAAATTTAAATAAATTAAAAAAATTTACTGAATTATCAAACCTAACCTTTTTTGATTTTGGATGTGCTGATGGAAGTTATCTAAAAATAGCTGATAAATACTTTAAAAAAGTTCAAGGTATGGAACCAAATAAATATTTGAGAGAAAAAGCTATTAAAAATAATTTAGATATTTTAAGCAATGAATTTTTAGATAATAATAAAGATTACTATGATGTAATATTTACGAGAAACACATTTGAGTATGTAAACGGGTTTTCTATTTCGTTAAAAAAATTAATACAGAGGTTAAAATACAACGGTTACTTTATATGGAGAGATAAATTTTATGACTATCATCCAAAAAACTATTCTAGTATGGATTTTTCTGATAGCTTCAATTCTCTACCTACTAAAAATGCAATAAGATATCATCTGTCAATCAATGAAATAAAAATATTAGAATGTCGTTTTTATTTTGATAAAAGTTTTTTAATTATTGGTCAAAAGCAAAAAAACACTAGAAATATTTTTAAAAAAAAAACAAATTTAAATAAAATTTTTTATAACAATTATTTGATTTGTAACTTAATCCTCTACTTTACAAAAAAAATACACTTTCTTCATATGATAATTAGAAAACTCAAAAATTTAATTTTAAAAAAAAACAAATGAAAAATTATCTAAACTTACTGACCAGGGATAATAATAAACATTTAATTCTATTTGTTATCTTGAATATGATATTGGTGTTGGCTGAAACCTTTTCTATAGCTTTAATCCCCTTGTTTATTGACTTTGTCATAAGTTCTGAGCCAATTCTACCTAAATACATATTATTTTTTGAAAAATTTCTCAATTCTGAAAATAAGAATGATTTACTCAACTTTGGCATAATTTTTTTTACTATTATCTTTTTAATAAAAAATTTTTTATATATGTCGGTTGTCTTTTATCAAGCGGCGTTAAAAAAAAAATTTAATCACTACCTAAAAAGAAAATTTTTGAAACTTTATATTTTTGCACCGTTTGAAACTATGAAATCATATAACACTTCAGAAATCTTGAGAAATACCGATACAGAAGTGCAGAATTATGTTACAAATTTTTTTAGTATTTTAAAGTTTTCAAAAGATTTTCTATTACTCTTTGCTATTTTTTTTCTTCTTCTAGTAGTTGACATATACTCCACTATAATAGCATTAATATTTTTAACATTTTGTATAGTTTTATATTTATTTGTTTTTTACAATTATTTGAATCAACTCGGATTAAGAAGATTAAAAGCGGTCAATACAGTTTATCAATGGATAAATCAAACTTGCGGTGCGATCAAAGAAATTAAGATTACCAAAAAAGAAAATGAGGTTTTAGAAAATTTTTCAAAAAAGGTAGATGTTCATTTACAAGCAAATAAAATAACCGAAATTATAAGTGCTTTACCTGCGGCGCTCTTTGAGACAGTCTTTGTCATAGTTATACTTCTTTTGATAAAATATATTGCATATACAGACTCTATAAGTGTGCTTCCAACTTTATCACTCTACATAGTTGCATTTATAAGATTATTACCTATTGTTTCTCGTATTGGATCGGGCATATCTTCATTGAGGTCATATAATCCCTCAGTCCAATTATTAAATAATGAGATCAATAAATTAGAAAAATATCCAAGAAAAAATAATGAACTTAATAATTCTTTTAGAGAATTAGTGTCATATAAAAAAGATTTCGAATTAAAAAATATGTCTTTTAAATATAAAGATGGCGATCAAGAAATATTTAAGAATTTTGATTTTAAGATAATAAAAGGAAAAAGTGTTGCTTTTTTGGGTAAGTCTGGTTCGGGTAAAACAACTTTGATAAATATTATTTGTGGCCTCTTAAAACCAACTAGTGGTCAAATTTTAGTTGATGGAAAATTAGTAAACGAAAATATTAAAGGTTGGCAAAAAAATATCGGATTAATTTCTCAAGAAAATTATTTGCTTGATGACACTTTAGAAAATAATATTATTTTTTTAAACAAAAAATTATCTATTGACAAAAAAAGACTTAGTGACGCAATTTTTTACTCCGGTGTATCTGATTTTTTAGGTGAACTAAAGTATGGATTAAATACAAAAATTGGCGAAAGAGGATCAATTTTATCAGGTGGTCAGATACAAAGAGTTGCTCTTGCAAGGCTTTTGTATAGAGATCCAAAGGTATTAGTACTGGATGAATTTACAAACTCTTTAGACCCAAATAATGAAAATTTTATACTAGAAAAATTGAAACTTCTACAAACTGAAAAAAATAAAACTTTAATTGTTATTTCTCATAAGTTAAAGCCACTAAAAATTTGTGATGAAATTATTATTTTAGACAAAGGTAAAATTTCTGAAAAATTCAACTATCAGGATTTTTTTAATAAATATAATCTTTTATATGAATAGTGTAAAAATAAATAATAAATGTTACTTTAAAATTCAACCAATGCTAAGAAACTGTTTCAATGAAAAATAAATATATTCTTGGATTAAATTATGGAGAATTTAATTCTTCTGCATGTTTATTAAAAGATGGTGATATAAAAATAGCTATTCAAGAAGAAAGATTAAGCAGAGAAAAATTCACAAAAAAGTTTCCAATTTTAAGCATTAAAAAGATTTTTGAAGAAGAAAAATTAAACCTCTCAGATATTAGCTATGTTACTGTAGGATGGGATCCCTCTAAACACATGATAAGGTATAACCCATTAATTTCATCTTTTAGATCTCTAAGAGAACATAATTTTTACACAGTAAGTGATAATCTTTTAAACTTAAACAATAAAAGAGATTTGGGCACATACACAAAGTTAGAACATGACCAAAAAGATTTTCCTAAAATTTACCACGTAAATCATCATTTATCACATGCAGCTAATGGTTTCTTTTTATCTAATTTTAAAACTGCGTCCATTCTTACTTGTGATTTTAGAGGTGAATACGAGTCAACAACATTTAATTTTGGAAATGGCAATAAAATTAATAAAATTGAGTCTCATAATTTACCTAACTCATTAGGAAAGTTATATGCAACTTTTACAGAACTTTTAGGATACAAAAGTGATAATGATGAATGGAAAATAATGGCAATGTCCGGGTATGATTATGATTGCAAAGATGAGATTAGAAAAATAAAAAAGTGTTACAATCTATCAGCAAATGGAAAATTTGAACTTGCTTCTAAATATTTTGAAAATTCAGATCTCGGCAGTAGTAGCCATCATTACTCTAATCAGCTTTTAGATTTATTTAATATAAATAAAGTAACTTACAACTCTCAACCTTCCAAGAAACAAATAAAAATAGCTAAGGCGCTTCAAAAATGTTCTGAGGAAATAGCCTTACACTTTTTAAAGCATCTTTATAAATTAACCAAAAATAGAAATTTAGTGGTAAGTGGAGGTTTTTTTCTTAACACTGTTTTTAATGGAAAAATAATTAAGAAAAGTGATTTTGAGAACTTGTACATTCCATATGCTCCATCCGATACAGGAAATTCTATAGGGAGTGCTTTATACTTAAACTACAATATTTTAGGAAAGGGTAGAAAAAAAATCAATAATTCTCCTTTTGTGGGAATAAGATTTAAGAAAAATAATATTTTAAAATCAATACAAAAAAGGAAAATAAATTTTAATATTGTTAAAAATTACCATAAATTTATAGCGGCTGAATGCTTTAATAATAAGGTGATTGGTTTTTTTAACGAAAAAATTGAGTTTGGTGACCGTGCTTTAGGATGCAGGAGTATACTAGGGAACCCAACAAAAAAAAACATAAAAAATTTAATTAACAACTCAATTAAGTACAGGGAAACATATCGTCCATTTGCACCGTCAATTACTGAAGAAAACTTAGAAAAGTTTTTTGAAAGCGATGGCTGTAAACAAAATAATTATATGGAGAGAGTTTTTAAGGTAAAGAAACATTATATAGATAAGTTGCCAGGTATTGTTCATTTAGATAATACAGCAAGAGTCCAGACTGTGAATAAGAAAACAAATCCTGACTTTTACAAAATTCTCAAAGAATTTGAAAAAATATCAGGTTTTCCAATTTTATTAAATACCTCCTTTAATATTAATGGGGAACCAATTGTTTGTTCTCCTGATGATGCAATAAATACCTTTTACAACTCAGGCTTAGATATACTAATGTTAGGAGACTATTGTATTAAAAAATAACTTTTATGGTTAATTTTATCAAAAATAATTACTTGAATAGAAGAGTTATACAACAATTGTATTTTAATCTTTACCATAATATTTTTTTAAGAAAAGGAAATAAAAATATTTTTAAATTAGGTTATTACGTTTTTAACTCAAATTTTCATTTTGAAAATATTAATTTAAATAAATATTTTGATTTTCCAAATTATAATTTTGTTGCCGAAAGAAGAAAAATAGATTTTTCTGATTTAAAAAAAATATACAATCATCTTTCTAAAATTGGAGCTATAGATTTAATAAAAGATTATTTTGGTACAAAAATTTATTCGTATGATAATTCTGTTTTAACTTTAGGAAACAAAAAAAGTAGTACTGGTAGCTTTCAACCTCATCATGACTCTAAAGGAAGAAGAATTAAAATTTATATTTGGTTGGATGATAAAAATTTAAATACTCACCCATTGTATTATCTTAAAAAAACTCACAAGCAGATCTTAAATTGGAAAAAATACGAAGATACTAGATTTCCTAACATAGATAAAAATAAATTTGATTCCATTTATGGAAATAAGGGAAATATTATTTTTTTTGACACGCATGGTATCCACTCGCATTTTAAAGAAACAGATGTTCCAAGATCTGTTATAGAATTAACATTTGAACCATTTGGATTTTTCAATAGACTTAATAGTAAAAATATTAAAAGTGAAACTGAAAGATTGGGTCTTATAGATCTAGACGAATTGATAAAATAAATTAACTTTTAAAAATATGGTTAAATTATTATGAGGATAATATGGATTATAGATAACAAGTTTAGAGAATTATACGGGTTGTACGATTTAAAAAAAAAACTCCTCAACCACAAAATTTATCTCTATTTATTTCATATTCCTATTTGGAAAACGGCTATAGACTTAGTTAATCCTAATATCATTATAGTGCCCAATTTGGGGAAAAGTTCATGTGAACCAATAGTTAGATACGCCTCAAAAAAAAAAATAAACGTGATCATGCATTCTTCAGAAGGAATGTTTTATACTGATGAAGTTCAAAAAGAAAAATATCCTATTCATTTAATGAAAAAAATTAATAAAGTTCTAGCTTGGAGCAAATTGGATGCAAAGTTTTTAATTGATAAAGGATTTAAAAAAAAGGTCTTAATTAGTGGCTGTCTTAAATTCGATAAAAAAAATTATTTAAATAAAAATCAAAACAAAAAAAAAATAAAAGTGATTGGTATTCCCACTCATTCTAGAGTTATATCTGGATACGGTATTACAAAAAATAACATTCCATATCATGTGCGGCATTTAATTGAAAATCATGAAAAAGCAAGAATTGGATATTTAAAATTTGAATTAGAATATATTCAATGTCTCGTAAATATTTTAAAAGAGATTAGTGAAAATTTTAAAATTGTTTTAAAAATAAGTCCCTTTGAGAATCCTGAAATTTATAAAAAAACATTTCCCGAATTTGAAATTTACGAAGGTGAAGACATTAGAGATTTTTTAAGAAATGTAGACGTGATCTTGAATGTGTATAGTTCTACAGGTGTAGATGCCTTAAAATTTAATGTTCCTGTTATAAGTATAACAAAATTCATTAATTGGGATAAAACTGTTCTGAATGATAAAAATAGAGGACCAAAGGTAAAAAATAATGCTAGTAATTTAGCTCTTCAACCAAAAAATATTTTTGAGTTAAAAAAATTACTTGGAAAGAATAAAAAAAATTTGATTGATATGTGCATTCAAAGAAATTTTGTAAAAAGAGCTGATGAACTTGCATTAACTTGTGAATCACTTAAAATTTTTACAAACTTATTTATAGAATACAAAAAAAAAATTTCACTCAGATACCCAAACTATTTAATGTTTTTTAAATACATTGCCATTGAATTGAGGCAAATAATATTTAGAAGAAAAAGATCTAAAACATTGTTCAAACTGTGGAGCCCAAAAGATAGAAAGCTACTTAAATTATTAAGACTATGAATTCAAAAAAAATGTTCAAAAAGATTATGAAATGCCCATTTTGCGGCAATAAAAAATCAATAAGGGTATCAAAACAAAAGTTAATCCGAAACTTTTATGTAAAAGAAATTGTTACCGATTTAAAAATAAGTTTCAGCTTTTTACAAAAAAATCTTAAAATAAAAGAATGTAAAAATTGCCATTCAATATACTTTTCTAGATGGTTCAATGATTATTATAAAAAGAAAATTTTTTTAACAATCTATGGCCAACATAATATGGGATGGCAAAATTTTTATGATTTTAAGAACAAGGCCCTTACCCCTAATCATGGAGGTCTTTTCAATCTATTGAAGAAAAAAATTAAAATTTTAAGATATGGTGAATATGGATGTCCATTTAATGGTTTAATGTTTGAAATGCTTAAAGAAGAAATTAAAAAAGAACGTATTCTAAAAAAATTTATTAATGAAAATATGAAACATCTTGCTGATAAAGTAAGAAATTTTAATACAAATAATATTAGGACTAAGAAAAAGTTTAAGATACCAAAAGTTAAAAGATTATATGATAAATATTTTGTAATCGATTCCTCTCATTTAATATGGGGTAAAAATGATATTAGTAATAATTGTAGCAGTTTAGGTTTAGCAGATAAAATATTTGATTTAGATTTATATGACGCAAATGAGAAAAGTTTATATAAAAACAAGTTTGACTTGTTCGGTTTTTTTATGACACTTGATCATTGTGAAAATGCTTTAAGCCTCCTAAAAAATATTCTTTATATATCTAGATATGTAGTAATACATGCCCATACAACTAAACAAATAACAGCCCAGCACAGTTTTATTTTTACAAAAAAAATAAAAAAATTTTTAACTAAAAATAAAATTTTTAATTTAGATCTTACTTGGAATATAGAAAAGGACCCTAACAGAAATAAAGGGGTTAATTACAAATCAAACGAAATATATTTGTTATGTTCGTTAAGCAAAAAAAATATTGATAATTATTTAGCGTAAAATTAACTTTATGGAATAAAAATTTATATATGACAAAATTAATTGCAGAAATAGGTTGGAATTTTCTGGGGGATATGACTTTAGCAAAAGAGATGATATCATCTGCAAAAGAATCTGGTGCAGATTTCGCAAAATTTCAAACATGGTCAACTAAAGATTTAATTGATGGTCCATGGTTTAGAGACAACAGGATTAAACTATACAGAAAATCTGAATTATCTGTGGACCAGCATTTTGAGCTTTTTGAATATTGTAAAAAAAAAAGAATTACCTTTCTTACCTCTGTTTTTAATAAAAAGTATCTAGATTTTTTAAGACCACTTAAATTAAGAACAATAAAAGTGGCTAGTATGGAAATAACAAATAGTGAGTTATTAAAAAAAATGAACAGCAGCTATAAAAATATAATAATTAGCACAGGTGCTTCTAAACTGGACGAAGTAAAGAAAGTTTTTAAATTTGTTAACAAAAAAAAATGTGTTTTGATGCATTGTGTCTCCGCTTATCCAACTCCGGCAAAAAATGTAAACTTACCTCGTATTAATGTTCTTAAAAAAATTTGTAAAAGAGTGGGTTATAGCGGCCATCTTAGGGGTATCAGTGATGCGATTGGCTGTTTAAGTTACGATCCAGTTTATATCGAAAAACATTTTACTATTAATAGGAATTTACCTGGAAGAGATAATGAAATTTCAATTTTACCAAATGAGTTAAAGATTTTATCTCAATATATTAAAGAGAGAGAGAAAATAAATAAATTTATGGGTAGTAATTTTCAAAAAGTAGAAACAGAGGTTAGGAATAATTATCGTAATAGATGGGTAAGAAAAAATGATTAATTATATTCAATTCAAATTTTAAGATTTATTAATTTATGAAGAATACTTGAATCTTGGTCATTAATTATTTCTTGATCACAATTAAGCATTTTGGATTTTTTAAAAAATTTCTTTTATCTAGGAAAAACTTAATATCTTTTTTAAGCTCTTTCTAATGATTAATATTATTTCAGTTACAATTTTAATTTTTTTACTAATATAAACTACCTTAATATTAACATAAATATAAGAAAAGTTTTCTAAATTTTTGAAATATTGTGAGTATTAATTTTCAGATTTTTCTTATCAAGAATTTTCAAAATATTTTGTACTCTTGATATATCTTTCAAGTGATCGATACAAAAATTTTTTTTAAGAAATGTTTTTTTAAATCTTTTTTCTAAATTTAATATTCTATATTTCTTTGATTTGTAAAAATAATTAAAGATATGCTCTTTTTGGTTTTGTGTTAATATTTTTTGATTAATTTGGGTAAATATTTTTGATTTAGCAACCTCACAGGTAAGTCCCTTTGGATATGTCCGGGGGTAAACATTAGTTATTATATCGTAATCATTTTTGAGAATTAGTTTTATCATATTTACCATTAAATTGACGTCAAATAATGGGCGATCAGCGCAAATTCTTACTAAATATTTTATATTAAATTTTTTGATGCATTCTTGAGTTCTCAGGAAAACATTTTTGTTACTACCCGTAAAAAATCTAACTTTTTTATTTCTACAAAAGTTGACAATTTTTTTATCTAAAGAGCAACTGGTAGTCGCAACTATAACATTTTTTTTAAAATTGATTTTGTTTAAATTCGCTAAGATTATCTCAATAGTGTTTTGATTTTTGTAGAATTTTTTTAAAACTTTTCCTGGTAATCTTTTTGAGGACATTCTAGCATAAATTATCAAGCCAATTTTTTTTGAATTTATTTTTTTACTCATTGTTATCTATATGAGAAATCATATTAAAAATTTTTTTCAGTGCATAAATCAAGCCAATTGAGCTATT
>CESW01042711.1_pt1 | contig 27365 bp, 22 predicted proteins | sample 531171 | NCBI WGS metagenome assembly CESW01 (sample SAMEA2621859, study PRJEB7988) | marine metagenome | biome: marine biome (ENVO:00000447); feature: surface water layer (ENVO:00002042); material: "saline water (ENVO:00002010), including plankton (ENVO:xxxxxxxx)" | depth 5 m
CCTATTTGTTAGCCTACGCGCTTGTAAACCAAAATCAGACACTTCTGGTTCGCTTCCTTCAAACAGGACAGAGTTTTTGATTTGAGGAGGCTCTTTATTTGACTCTCTCATTCTAGCATCTCTTTGTTTTTTCCAATTGTCTCTATTATCTAGGTTGCGAATTACACCGTTATTTTGATATTCAATCCATTCAATGTTATTTGCTTTACACCAATTGCTGACGTCAATATCCCTTTGGTATGACCAAGAGTTCCCTGTCTCTTGGTGCGAGTGTATTCTCGATACTCCATGTATAGAATTTATTCTCTCCAAGATTTCAATAGCGTTGCCAAATTCAAAGTGCAAACTGCCTCCTAGTTTTTCCAGAGATTTTGCTAATTCTTTTGCACAATCAATTTCCCATTCAATGTGAATTGGGTCAAAGTCTGGTAAATTGAACCTCTCTTGTTCAATTATGAACAAACAAAGAATGGGGTTACCGCCATTACTAGCATTGACAAGAGGTGTATGGTCTCTTACCCTGAGGTCCTTCTTGAACCAGACAACCTCAATTTCCATAAAATCAACTAATGTGTTTTTTCTATAAACCACAGTTTTTTGCCTCTGTCAAATCATTCAGGCCTTAGGTCAGGAATTACACGGAATTACTTAGAATTTATTCTATGACTTCATTTAACAACCATTCGTGAAATCGATAATCATTAGTTAGTTCAGGATGGAATGTAAGCGCCATCTTTTTTCCTTCTAATACTCCTACAACTTCTTCTCCAAGCCATGCAATAGGGTTTTTTGAGCCTTTCAAAAATCTTGGTGCCCTAATAAAAACACCGTGAAAATCATCCTCTTGAGGATAACCAATTCGTATTTTGGATTGAAAACTTTCCTTTTGCCGACCAAATGCATTTCTTACAATAGATGTTGAAATCAATCCTTGTTGAGAGAGCAGTATTGCCCCTGCACAAGTCCCTAAAACTGGAATATTAAAATCTGTAATATATTTCCATAAACCGTCCAACAGGTCTTCATTTTTGCTGGCAATTTTCATCGCTGTGCTTTCTCCACCAGGCAAAATAAGAGCATTAATTCCATCTATATCGCTGGATTTTCTTAATTGCCTGATATTAACATCAATGTCGAGATTTTGTGCAGCATTTTGTAATGATATAATGTGCTCACGTCGGGCTCCTTGCAACATTGCAATACCGACCTCGATCATAAATGTCGCACAAGGTATAGTTATTCAGAGCCTCGGTTTGTAGTTCAATTATTGTACTGAGTACTTATCGGGCCAAACATGCCACATCAAGGAGATTGTTTTCTTGTCCCAGGTCCGGTCCGGATGAACCAATCTTGTTTGGACGCTTTAGCGACCCCTGTTATAACTGCTAGAGGCTCTGAGTTTAGGGATGTAATGGCTAGCCTCAACAGTGGCCTACGCTATGCTTTCAATCTCTCTCCATCTGAAAAAATCCGCAAAAAACAATCGTGGACTGGTGATGATGGTTACAAAATAATCGTTGTCTCAGGGTCTGGGACTGCTGCCATGGAAATGGTCTTAGCTAATCGTTTCAGGCCGAATGATAGAGTCTTGGTGCCAACAAATGGCAAATTTGGTGAAAGAGTCGCTGAAATGGGCTCAAGATTTTGCAATGTAAAACATCTCAAATATGATTGGGGTAGGTCATTTGATTTCGGTGAAATTGAAGAACAATTGGCTAGAGGTAATTGGGAAGCATTGGCAATATGTCATAATGAGACTTCCTCGGGTATAACTCAAGACGCTGAGGAACTTGCTGAAATGTGTCACAGACACAACGTATCTTTCATAATTGACGGAATAACAAGCGTTGGTGGAATGCCTGTTCATCCAGAAAAATGGGGAGCAGAAGCAGTCGTAGTAGGTGGGCAAAAATGTACTGCAGGTCCGAGTGGAATCGCTGCTATTGCAGTTAACGAACACTTCGTTAAAAGGTGTAATGCAATAAGAAATCAAGGTGATTCTAATCCTGTTTATTATCTCGATATAATTTCTGCATTGAAAAAAGGTGACGATGATCAAACACCTTGGACACCGGCAATAAATCCTGCAATGGGTTGGAGTGCAGCACTTGATACACTGAGAGAAGAGGGTCTGGAGAATAGGTGGGAACGTTGCACAAAACTAGCAAAAGGTGTGAGGAACTTATTTACAGACTTAGGTTTTAAACTTCTCGCGGATGAATATTTTCGATCAGATACCGTCACAGCGATATTATATCCTGAGGGTATTGATGACACATGGAGAACAAAATTGAAAGATGATTATCAAACACAAGTGATTGGTGCTCAAGACCATTTTAAGGGCAAGATGTTCAGGGTAGGTAGCATGGGAGAAACAACAATTCCAGAAATGGTTGAGGGTTGTAAAAGAATGATTTCTTGCTTCAATGATTTTGGACTAGACTTGTCTGTAGAAAGTGTTGAGTCTTATTTTGAGTGATACTATGTATATCGTTCTAGGAAGATTCCAACCTTTTCATAGAGGTCATGCACATTTAGTAGATGCAGCACTGCATAAGGGCCCGGTCACTATTGCGATAGGTTCTAGTGATGCTGAAATAAATATGAACAATCCATGGGATGCTAGCGAAAGAGAGTCGATGATAAGAGAATGGCTAAGTGGAAGAGAGGCTAATATTGTTCAAATCCCCGATATAAACGACCCTCCGAATTGGGTTGAGCATGCAAAAAAATTTCATGGGGATGGGATTCTAGTTACGAGCGATGAAGACACCAGAAATTTGTATTCCAAGTCAGATTTTCCGGTCCATTTCGTTGAATATTCACAAAGAGAATCATTGGAGGGTTGGAGGGTCAGATTGACACTAAAAATGCTATCAACAGTTTACGAACAAGACGGGCAAAAGCAAGTCATGCTTGCGTCTATTCCTGAAAAAGTAGTAGATTGGTTGATAGACAATGATGCTCTTCATAGGTTATACTCAATGTCACAAGGAATGGAACATCAAGGTTGACGGGTCAAAATTTATTTGCGTCCAATCACACGAAGGCCCGTGAACATAGTCAAAAAGTTCCTTGTCATGTCTGCCGGACTTGGAATCAGTGGGCTGATTGGAGCGGTATCCTGCGTTTTACTTCTTTACGTTCTAATAGACGCAACAATAGCTGGTGCTGATGAGGCTGTTTGGCTATATTTGTGCGCTGCGGTAGGAGTAATTGTGGGAGTCATATGTTTCAGATTTGTATTGTGGGCAGGTAAAAGCAACAACGTCTTGCAGTAAAATTTGCCAATAATCTTCAACGCGAGGGTTTGATAACTCAAGCAGATTAGGATAAGATAATGGGTCTGAAAGATCGCTTTGGTGTAGACCTCGGCGTGTTTAAGGACCTCACAACTTGGAAGGCTCTGGGTATTGGAATTGTTTTATTCTCTATAATCGGTTACGCCGGCCTATCTATGTTCGACCTAGCATCATCAACTTATGGCGTAGATCGAGATAACATAAGATTAGCACCAGACTTTGAAGTCGAAAGCCTTGACAGAGAAACCGAAGAATCTCCATATGTTAACGAAACAGGTTGGTTCAAACTATCTGAGCAGAGAGGGAAAGCGGTTGTCGTATTAGATTTCATGGCGATAGATTGTGCGAATTGTCATATCGTGCAAGCACACCTAGAGAAGAAACTGGATGAATGGAAATCGTATGAAGGCGATTACGAAATTATCGTCGTGTCTGTTGGGATGTGGTATCCCGGAGAAGATTTAGACATGTTATACGAAAAATTTGGTGATCCGCAATCGGATTCTCACATGCCATGGGTGGTTGCAACTGGTCAAACCGACTCGGTGTTAAAGCATGAAAAAATACACTCGGGTTTTAATTCATCACAGGTTGATTTAGACGATGGTACGTATTGTTTAGAAGTTCAAGTAAATAATTCTCAAAAGGATGTATCGTGCTTCGATATTGGTCAAGGGCTAGAAGACAATGATGGATTAGATGTTGACATAGAGGGCATCGATGTAATACTACACGAAAACACGTCAATTAATTTTACAATATCCACTCAACTAGAAGGCAATATAACTTGGGACATCATTGAATACTATCGTGGTGATATGGTTGAGGAATATCAAGCTCAAGCAATTCCTATCGTATTAGTGATAGATCACGAGGGCTTTATTGTAGCAAAAGAGAGTTCAGGTACACCAACTAAAGGATGGTCAGAATTCGATTCAATAGTTCTCGCAGCGGCTGATGGAGAAGCTGAAGATCTCAGATTTTCTATTGCTGAGGTTGATCGTTCTCCTGGAGCAATTTTTACTATGGGCTTATTACTAGGCGTTCTAGTGTATTTCTCTCCTTGTGCTTTCCCTGTTTTGCCAGGTTACATTTCATATTACGTTGGTTTAGGTCAACGTGAAGATGAATTGATGGAAAGCGGAAAACTCGAGACACCTATGCCTGCCCATTGGAAATTAGGTGGACTGGCTGCGCTAGGTCAGTTGACGTTTTTCGCTATTATTGGGATTGTAGTATTAGGTCTTGGAAGTGTGATTAATCTTTCAGGAACCTTGCATTATTTTGCTTTGGCTGTTGCAATATTGTTGATTATTCTTGGGGCTTTTATGCTGACTGGCGGTACTGCCCACATGCTTGGTTTCGTGCAGAAACTTGTGGATAAATACTCCACTACAGAAATGGATGAAAGATTTACTCCAAAACGTAACATGTATTTATGGGGAATAGGATATTCTGCTGCCTCTATTGACTGCACGGCAGCAGCGGTAATTCCCTTTATTGCTTATCTAGCACTTATAGGAGGGGCTGCAACTTGGACAGGTATGATTGGACTAATGCTTTCTGTCAGCTTTTTGATGATTGCAGTCACAACTGTTGTAGGCCTAGGTCAACAGCGTTTTATCAACATACTAAGAAGGTCTACTGGATTAATAAAAGCAGTTGGTGCTTGGATGATGATGATGGCTGGCGTAGCTCTTACAATCTATCTGACCCAACCAGAACTAATAGCAGACCTGATGTAATTAAATTCAAATCGGAGAGGAGTTTTATGACAAAATATAATTCAAATTTGATTGTCGTGATGTTGTTTTGCTCATTACTTATCGGGTGTGTTGGCCAGGATGATAAGATATCTCAGATTCAGTTAGATGTTTCTCTCAGTTCATCTAGCGGCATAGTGCTGCATTCCTATGTTGATGGTGAATTATCATCTGTTGAAAATGTTGAGATAGAGTTTGACTTTTCAGCGTCAACCTCGGATAGCAAAATAGTAATCTTTGGAGTTAATACAAATGACTCCAGAGAATCATTCGAGGTTGATGCTCAGACCACTACAAGTATAACCGTTGAATTTCCTAATCACGGAGTTTATGAGGTAATAATGTTCGCAGTTGATGAAAATGGAAATCTTGTAGAAAAAATGACTTCGATAATTATTGACTACAGAGTGGACTGGTTAGAATATGAAACCCAAAGCCCGGGTGTATTAGATTTTGATCCACGCCCATCAAATGGTGGACAACATGCATCGATGATAGAAATCTTATCTACCGTTGAAAATCCAGAGTTGATTACTGAATTTGGAGGAGGAGATTCTGTGCAGATTACATGGAACGTAATCGACGAAAATGACGATACTTGTCAGAGATACAGCGAACATATTGCAAATGGAGAATCTATTACTTGGAACACAATTCACTTCAATACATACTTACTCCACGAATTGGTTGTTGACAATGATGACAGTGATGTTTCCATCAACATAGATCAATCGATAATCATCTCGTACGATTAATTCATTTGCTTTGATTTACTCTAGATAGGATTCGTCTGGAAACTTTTCTATCCACTCATTTGAATTAGCATTGTTCATCAAAGGAATGCACAAGTAATACCATGATAGTAGAGCGACGATTATTCCTGTAACTAAATCAAAAAAGAAATGTTGCTTTGTGGTCATAACAGACGCACACAACATAATCCAAGAAATCCAAGCCAAAATTTCTGCCCTTGCACTAAGCACTTTCCAATGCCTAACAAGCATCAACATCATAAGTGATTGAACGATATGTAAACTAGGCCATGCATTGTATGGTTTATCGATCTGATGCATTAAATCACCAATCCAAAATCCCCAGAACCCTTCACCCTTTCTAATGCCAATTGGTATCTCTTCCCTAATGTATATCTCTGTTGGAAACAATATAAAAATTAGATAAACGATCCAAGTTATGGTAATCATGACTTGATTGAAAGCGAACATTTCTCTTATTCGATGATCATTTTTTATTCCGTAATAGCAGGCAACCGGATAATATAGGTATAGTGTCAAATAAATCACTGAAGACCAGGCCAAGAAAGGAATCCATGAGTCTATTGGTGTAATTGGATCTATTACCGAGCGGTCTAAATTACCCATTATTCTGTTAATTATAGAGTAAGGTATTGCCATAGTCAAAATAGCAACCAACATTGTATATGTGAAAATTCGTGAATTTTCCTTGTTGCGCCAGTGGGGTTTCCATATTCCCCAAGGACGCTTGAACATAGAGGTGCTATGGCATCTCATTATTCATGCAATCGGACAAATCAAATAGAATATTATCATTGATTACATCCTGTAAAGGATTCAAATTTTAATCCCATTATTGGTCGGAATTTGTTTCTTCGCCAGACCCATCAATTGCTTTTTGTGCGGTCTGTTGTTTCAACAATTCCTGAATAACTTCTGGAGATAGCGCACCATGCTGTGCTGCTAATTCAAGCATATCTTTTTGGAATTGGTTTTGTGATTCCATTCTCTGATTTTGAAAATCCTGCTGTTTTGCAATTCTATCAGCCTTTCTCGCCTGAACTTGTTCGAACATGTCCATTGCTCGCTTGGTTTTTGCATCCGCTTCGTCTGATCGGATTTCCATTTTTTCACGCTCGAACGTTAATTGTGCGTTCCATTTTGCTTCTTGCGCTCTGAGTTCTTTTAGTTCTGATTCCAATTCAATAGTAACCTTGCCTTGTGCCTCAGCCCTAGCGACGTTTGTTTCCATTTCAATTCTAGCCAGGGTCAGTGCTTCTGTTTGAGAGTAATGTGCTAACTGTGCTTCAGTATTTACCTGGTTACCAGCAGTCTGAGCTTCAATTGCAGCCCTGTGCTTTTGAACTAATTCCATATCTGTGGGATTTGTAACAGGGAATGCTTTGACCATGGTGAATCCTAGATTTGACAACAAATTTCTCATTCCCATCTCTGCACTCATTTCAAATCTCTCTAAAAATTGTCCAGACCGTAGCTCAGAATAATCTTCGCACATTGCTAGACTTGGTGTTACAACCCTTGCTTTCACCTCATCGGATAATATTTTGATCAAACCTTCTCGATTTAGGATTGGGGCATTGTTGGCAAAATAATTCAGCAACTTGGGCACATCATCTAGTTCCATTCTAAGGCGAAGGTTTGCAAACCCACTCACTTTCTCTCCATTAGCAATCTGACCATCAAAAGGAATCCAATAATCCATTGGGCCAGTCATTGCGAACAATAGTCTTCTATCGGTTGCGGTAACCCCCATTTTGTCTCCTAACCATCGAGAAAAACCACCTGCCATGCTCTTGAGAAGAGTTTCAGTTAGGATATCACCTATTCTCCCGTCCACAATAAGAGCACACGCTTCATTTGGCTTGAGCATGACTTGTTGTGAGGACAAGGTCTGTATTTTATCTGCATTTACTAGCCTAGCTATAATATCAGGGCTTTCTCTCCATCTGTAATTTGCCATATTATCACTTCTTTACTTTCTTTTGTCTTAATCCCGCTAGGACGTTTGCCCTAGCCCCAAAAAATCCTTTAGAACTGGTTAACATTTGAGTGGTTTGTAGAATCAGTTGCTTAGAATTATGTGTTTCAATTGCTATTGATTGTTCCGCACTGTTTGCAATGTTTACCGCTTTTGTCACCATATCTATGACTTCGTGATCATGTTTGATAAGTTTTTTCAGATTCTTATTTGATGGTGAACGTTGTCCTGAAAGAAAGGCATGCTCCATTCCAGAAGTTGCTTTTTTTACATCCTCTGTAAGGTAATCACATTCCTCAATGCATTGTTTTGCGGCTCTAGCAATCTCCAGCTCATTTTGCTTGAATTGTATGTCAAATATGTTTTGCATATGGTTACGAACTCTTCCCACAGCTCGAGAGATCTCATCTCTGACCATCTTGTCGGTTTCAAATCTCGAACCTTTAGTATATCCATTGTAACCAATTAACACTAATTGGACACCCCTTATGTAGGGTACAATGTCTAAAGGTATGGCGACCATATCTTTCCCTATTTGTATATGAGACACACTAGCATATCATGGTAGCGGCTGAATTAGAGAGAAACTACTCTGTCAGCGAAATTTTCTGCAATCTTTTTGTTATGAGTTACCAATATTGCTGGACATCCTCTTTTCTTGAGCAATTCTCTGACCTCTGAGACCAATCTATCAGATAAATCATCATCGATTGAACTGAATGGTTCATCTAGCAAAAGAACTGTTGGATTTGCCAACAACGCCCTAGCCAAAGCGACTCGTTGTCCTTCTCCACCTGATAGAGTTTCTACTCTGCGTTGATTAAAGCCCTGCAATCCTACTTCCTCTAAAGCGTCGAATATTTCCTTATTTTTAGAACCTAATTTCAGGTTACCTTCAACCGATAGATGGGGGTAAAGGACGGGCTTTTGGAAAATTAAACCAATCCCTCTTCGTTCTGGTTTGACATCAGTAATTTCCTCTGAATTTAGAATAATACGTCCTTTATCCAAGATTTCCAATCCACAAATGCATCTCAATAGTGTTGTTTTCCCACTGCCACTTGGTCCAGTTATTGCGACTATTTCTCCAGGTTTAAGTTGAAGATTAAAACCTGAGAATAGAGGTTTCTCAAATGATTTTTCAAAGTCAATACACTCTAACATCAAAACATACCTCCGTCTCTTTTTGGCCTAAATTTCTCAGCCCATGTGAACAATACCAATGCTATAAGCATTAATACCGATGCTATTGCATTAGATGCTGTGTTGGTTATTGGTTTGTAGGCCTCTCTAATTGTATCAATCATTATCGGCAAAGTAGTCCAATCTGAATTTCTTGTAACAACCCACGATGCTCCAAATTCGCCCATTGACATCGCCAATGTGAAAATTGCTGCTATAATTATGGAACCTCGAAGCATTGGAATTTTTATTGAAATTAACCTCTTGAAAGGAGTAACCCCTAATGTCATCGCACATTCATCATATGCAGGCTCAATCGAACGTAATGCTGGTAGAATAATTCGAACTACAAATGGAGTGGTAATCATAACATGCGCAATCACTGGAGTGAACCAGAGTTGGTAGAAAAATTCCGGATTAATCTTGATCATCCCTATTGTTACACCTAATCCAATCATTACGCTGGAAACTGCAAATGGTAGCATTGTAGTGACGTCGATTATTCTTGCTAATTTTGGAGATTTTACTTCTAAATCCTTGATTGTTTGTGCCAGTATCCACCCTAGGGGAAGGGCTATTGCAAGTGTTACAAATGCATAGGAAAGTGAATTAATCAAGGCATCCCATCCTGATGATAAGCTCACTGTTTCTTTAAACGCATACTCCCAACCTTCAGTGCTCCAACTTTCGGTTACATTATCTTGTTCTCGGGTTTGAACTCTAAATGAATCAACAAGTATCGCAAGAAGAGGTGCGATTGCAAATATAATTGCTGGCCCAACTACAAACCAGCCGTATCGACTTCTCTTTTTTGCAATTTTTTCTGAGGCTTTAGGTAATAGAGACTGCCTTTTCTGTTGTAGATAAGACATCAACCATAACGAAATTAACAAAACCGTGAACTGAATTATCGAACCACCTAAAATAATTTCATTTCTACTTACCTGGTATCCCTCTATTCCTGCGGACGATCCTATACTAGCCATCATACTTTCAATTGTATTTTCACCTAACGTAATCAACTTCACAAGTGCAAAAGAAGTGAATGAAAAAACGAATGTCATGCATGCTGCTGCAGCTACTGAAGGTAGCAATAATGGTGCCCAAAAATGTTTGATTCGGTCAAGAAAGCTTTGTCCATTGGGTAGAAGCTTAATTTGTTCTTCAAGCCGAGGATCAAGAGTTGATAGAACCGGCTCACAGAATCTTATGACTAGGGAAAGATTGAACCAAGCATGTGCTAATATCAAAATTGTAAACCATGTGTTCTCATTGCTTCTTAAGTCATATATTTCCATGAGATTAAGAAAGCCAATAGCTGCAACTATTGAGGGCATTACAAACGGCATTGTGAGTATGGATTTAATGAAAGACTGAAATGGCCATTCATACCTTCCAAGCTGCCAAGCAATTGGTAATCCAATGAAAACTGTGAGTATAGTGGATAGGGTTGCTTGTAAAAATGTAAACCCAACAACTTCTTTGGAAATATAATTTTCATTGAGAGCGCTAAACCAATTTGTCATGTCAGGCCCGGCGACCCAAATTAATCTATCCAAAGCCAGCCATAATGGCACTATAATAAGGAGAATGAAAATAGTGACTGCGGAAGCATTTGCCACCTTTTTGAACATCTCAAGCATCAACCATGGCTCTATTCCAGTCTTCTAACCAACTTTCCATATTTTGAGCAATCTCTTCTGCTGACACCTCGGCAGGGTGTGCAGGTATAACCGAATGATACCTATAGCCGCCATCCTCAGGTAGGTCACTTCCATTTAGCACTGGATACATAAAATTCTCAGTCGGCATATTGTTGTTCACCTGCTCGGATAGAAGATACTCAATGAATTCTGATGATGAATTTAGGTTTCCACCATGAACGGCAGCCGCATATTCAACTTGATGGAAAGCAGATCTGGGAAGGTCAAGTGCAGCAGATTTTGTCCAGTTGCCATTATACCAAGATTCAACGCCCGGAGAATGGCAATATGACACGACAATGTGTGCATCGCCGACATGACCATCTATCCATTCGCCATAACCACCCGTGTAGTGAGTTTCGTAAGCCTCTCCCCATCCAGAAGTAATTATCACATCGTTTGCGGCCATTGCAGACCACCAATCAGTCCAGTCAGTAGTTGAGTCATTATCATTGGCAAAGTAGTCGGTAGTTGCAGTCATAAATGCTCGACCAGGGCTACTTGTTTCTGGGGATGGGAAAACAACTTTTCCTTTCCACTCATCCTCAGTCAAGTCCCAAAGAGATGTTGGGACTGTGTAATTTACTCCATCAACAATCTGGGTATCATAGTTTAAGCACATATAGCCTTGGTCAAATGGAACGGCATATGGTCCATCATATGGGATGAGCGCTTTTTCATCTAATTCAGGAATGTTTTGGGCGATGTGTTCCACTAAGACTCCATTGTCTAGCGCCGTTTGCAGGTATGTGTTGTCCAGACCTAGAGCCAAATCAGCAATCTGAACCCCTTTATACTGCATTAGGTGGTCAAGAATAGACCCTGCATCGTCAAGTTTGATTAATTTTACATCATATCCTGTATCATTTTCAAATGTACTTATCATTGTGTCTGTTAGTCCACTTACATCGTAAGTTACTATAATCAATTCTCCATCATCCACAAACTGATAATCATCTGTTACTAAATCATCAATAGTCTCATCTATTTTTTCTGTCAAACAACCTGAGACCATCATCATGGAAACAAGTAAGCAGCATGCAAATTCTTTTTTCATTTTTTTCACCATTAAATTAAGGACACAATTTTGTGCATTCTATCAACAAGTTCTAGCGGGTTGTGCGCAAGTATGTAGAGAGTTGGCTCCCAACCAAAGGCCCCTTCATCAAGTATCACATCTATACCTTGATGAGGAACTAGGTCACCCTTGGTTGCGAAAGTGAGGTTTAAATCCAAATCCTCACAAATAGTTTCGATATTGTCTTTATTTTCTCCGGGATGTATATTCAGTATCGCAGTTTTTTTAGAATCGTATACTCTAGAGTCTATCAACATTCCAGCGAGATGAGATGAGGCCCCAAAATCTGGCGTGTCATGATGCCTTAATTTGTCGTTTACTATGGTAACCTTTCCAGGAAATGCGGCAACCTCTGCAACAGATTTTGCCGAATCTAAGCAACATGCTATGTTCATTCCAACTGCTGGCATTTGTCCTTTTATTCGACTAACATCTATCCTTGATATTGCCCACTCCAGTCTCTTCAGAAGAGCGCTTTGCTCCTGATCGGAATCCAGGTCACTTCCGGTTAGTGACTTATCGAATCTAATTACTTGGCCTGGACCAAACGCAATTTCCATCACGAAACGTGTTCGGGTTGGTTTAGAGGTTGGGCCAAGTTGCCTTAGGGCCATTGATATTTCATGTGCCCAGCCATCGATGGTCGATTCATCAGATGTTCCACTCATGTCAGGCAAATCTCTGTGCGCCATCCGGGATATGGTAGATTGGGTGGAACCAAGCATCTGGGCGATTTCTGCTTGAGACCAGTTAGCTGATTTAAGATTCCTCGCAAGTTGCATGTGCAATCTTTCAATCCAAACAGAGCCGTCTGAGCCGAGCATGCCCGGTCCTCTATGCATTAGTTATTCAATATTACTAATTAATTATGCAATTCGCATATCAAAATATACCTGTAAACCAACCTAAATATTGGTAGCTCAACATTAGGCGAAATGGTTGACATAATACCAGTAAGTCGTTCCAATATAAAGTTTTAATTTTACAAACATTAGGCTGCTGGGATTTATTGATTTTGAAAGATTACATAGGTCTAAACCGTAGACACAGGTGGGAATAGTGTTACCGATGGAAGACGACCAGTTTCTTGAGCATGTGATGGACTTAGTTCGTGATCATTTAGGAGGCAATGAGCCGAACGGTGATTATATAGAACCCTCCAGTTTGTCAAAAATTTCGGATCTAGGTCTTCCTCTCGAAGGCAGAGGTTTAGAATCTTTAATAATCGACATAGAACATTTCTTGAGATATAGCGTTAGAACTGATAGCCCGGGTTTCATGAATCCACTATGGGGAGGATTCAATGTCGCAGCTTTTTCAGGTGAAGTTATTGCCACTTTGGTCAATAATTCCATGTATACATACGAGCTTTCCCCCTATGCAACCCTTGTTGAGCAGGCGCTCATTAGGAGGATGTGTGAAATTGTTGGGTTTTCGGAGGGTAATGGCACCCTTACAACCGGTGGCTCTAATGGCAACATGATAGGCATGATGTGTGCAAGATACCGCATTGACCCACTAGGCCAACAATGCGGTTATGACGTTAAAAATCTAGTTTGCTTTGTCTCTGAAGAGTCACATTATTCCGTTCTTATGGCTGCAAATGTTCTGGGAATAGGATTCGACAATGTAATCAAGGTTGCTTGCGATGATGATGGTAGAATGCGGTGTGATAAATTGATTGAAGAGATTGAACGTTGCAAAAAAAACAATCAAATCCCGTTTTGTGTTGTTGCCACCGCAGCAACCACAGTTAGGGGTGCATTTGATCCAATCAAAGAGATATCAAGATTATGTGAAGAGAATGAAATTTGGCTCCATGTAGATGCAGCTTGGGGAGGCTCATGTCTATTTAGCACGAAATACAGAGGGTTGATGGACGGTATTGAGTTAGCTGATTCGGTGTGCTGGGATGCGCACAAAATGATGGGTGTCCCGTTGGTTTGTTCCGCGTTTTTGATAAAGAACCCTGAAATTCTAAGGAAAATTTGTGCTCATGGGGACTCTGCCCATTATTTATTCCACCAAGATGCTGAAAATATCGATTTGGGTCGAATAAGTCTTCAGTGTGGAAGGCGTAATGATGCTCTAAAATTATTCCTGTCTTGGAGGGATAAAGGAGATGCAGGCTGGGCTAGATTGGTCGAGTCTTACATGGGCTTGGCCGACTACTTAGAGGATATGATAAAAAAAGAAAGTTCTCTCGAAATGATGTCAAGTCGAGATTGGACAAATGTATGCCTACGGTTCACAAGCGAAGGTATTGACCATAACGATGTGAATAAACAAATTAGAGACAGGATAATAAAATCTGGTAATTATATGATTTCTCAATCTAATATTGGTGATAACGTAATACTGCGACCAGTAATAGCAAATCCAGCAATCAATATCAAACACCTCAACGGTTTGGTTGAAGAAATTGTCCGTACTGGTCACGATGTCATCAGAGGCATTCCACCCAATCACTGATTTTAAGCAAGTAATAAAATAAACAATCCACCATGTATAAACATGCAAACCGGTAAACCCGATTGGTGGGATGAGGCTGATTCGTTTCTTCTGAAAGACCCAATATTATCTCCAATTGTCTCTAGGTATCACGGCGAATCACTCAAAGGAAAAGGTGATGTTTTTTGCACTCTAATCCGTTCAATCGTTGGTCAACAAATATCAGTTCTAGCCGCAGACTCAATATGGAATCGTCTAATTGATATGGTGGGTGAAATCAATCCTGCAAATATAAGAAATTTCAGTCCTGAACAGTTGGCTTCTTGCGGTTTAACAAGATCAAAGTCATCTTACATACATGGTATAGCCATGGACAGCGAAAAGTTCCTATCCCCAATTTGGGATAATATGACCGATACTGAGGTGACAAAACACTTGACAAGTTTTCGTGGAATTGGGCCATGGACTTCAGAGATGATCCAAATTTTTGCTCTTCTGAGACAAGACATATTCAGCATAGGAGATATAGGATTAGTAAATGCTGTAAAAAAACTAGTCCCGGTAGCGGAAACAAAAGAAGATGTTCTCAAGATTTCAAAAACCTGGGCACCTTACAGAACTGCTGCTAGCTGGTATTTGTGGCGTATGCTAGATCCGGTTCCCGTCGAATATTAAGCGAAACTAGATTATACTAAAGACCCCAAATAAAAAACATGGAGTTCGCTTACTACTCACTTGCCCTGATATTAGGCTACTCTATCACTAGATGGCTAACAGAAAACATAAAATTTCACATAAGAAATGAAAAAATCTGGCTCCATCATTGGATAATTGCCTCCATATCAATGGTGTGTTTAATAGTTGCAAAAATATCCAATCCAATTGTATGGGGCTTGTTGACAGGTGTTGCCTTAGAAGGATTGACACGCAAGAATTGGTCCATAATTAGGGGTGGTAAAAAATGAATTCCTCAACAGTGATAATTTAGTGCTTGGAAGTTATCGGTTTATCTATGACCCAAAGGGTTCCAGTCAGGACTCCGTTGTATGAAGAACACGTCAAATTAAATGGGAATATTGTAGATTTCCACGGATTTGAGTTACCTATATGGTATACTAACATCTCACAAGAACATTTAGCTTGCCGCACATCAGTTGGTCTTTTTGATGTGTCTCATATGGGTACGTTCCGTTTCACTGGAAATCATGTTAGGTCTTGGCTTGAATCAATCTCGACACAGAAGTGCACAGCGATTGCACCGGGTAGTTGTGCTTACACTCATTTTTTGGATTACGATGGTTTTCTTATCGATGATATGATTTTTGCAGTGGTGTCAGAAACCGAAATATTAGGTGTTCCCAATGCAAGCATGATACCTGTTATGTGGAAATGGTTCTCGTCTCTTATTCCAGATGACGGATCGGTATCGATTGAGGATTTATCTCCCTCCACCAGTATTCTTGCATTACAGGGTCCAAATTCAAAATCAATAATTGAGAGCGTTCTAGGATTAGAAAATCATGTAGGCCGGTTCAAATGGAAGAGAATATCAAAGAATGATTCAGGATTATCTGGGTGGATTCAAGGTACTGGATACACGGGTGAGCCAGGTTATGAGATTTTCATAAATAATGAGGATGCACCTGATCTATGGAGAAAACTAATCACAGCCGGTGCTATTCCAATCGGCCTTGGTGCAAGAGATACCTTAAGGTTAGAGAAAGGTTACTTGCTATCAGGTGTAGATTTTGCTTCGCCCGATTTGGAAGATAACGATATATTGCACAGAGATTCGTGGGAAACAAATGTTCCTTTTGGCTTGGATATAGAGCATGATTTCATAGGCAAAGATCGAGTTGTTTCACACACTAAAGGTGATGAAAGACTTTGGGGAGTTTTGCAGTTGGAGAAAGGACCGTTACCTAGGGGTGGGAAGGTAGTAGAAGATCTAGATGGAAATATAATTGGCACACTTACTAGTGGAGCACCTTCGCCTTCTCTAGGAAGGACGGGAATAGGGATGGGTTACATAGCAAATGTTTCTCCTAATTCTGAAGTTATGATTGTTGCATCTCCTCGCAAGAAAGTTAGAGCAAAGATAGTTCGCCCTCCCTTTGTTTAACCCAAGACAAAAGGGCGTTGTATTCATCAAGGTGCAATCATACGGGCATATATGCGCAGGTTGATTGCATCAGGTATCCTCTTATGCCTTCTATTCTCTATTATGAATTCGATGAACGGTATGGTCGTATCTAGCGACCAAAATTCATTCAATTTTAATTTGGATTTAGTTGAAGAAAAATCTGAGCTTAGCCAAGAGCAAATCCAAGCACTGAATGCAGCAGGCATTGGAAGAGGAGCAAACTCAAACTGGTCGGCATCGGGAGGTTCTTTAGACGATGATGATATCTATGAGATGGTATTCGATTCACAAGGTAATGTAATCGTGTGTGGAACCATATATCAGGCATCCCAATTTGGCGCTGTCCAAATATATACAGAAGGGGAGGGAGACATTTTGATCGCCAAACTCACTAAAGATGGTGTCTGGGACTGGGCTGTATCAGCTGGAACTGCAATTTACTATGATGAATGTCGAGGTGTAACGGTTGATTCAAACGACAATGTGTATGGCACGGGTTACTTCCAAGGTTCTGTGAATTTTGGTAACACAACAATCACAACAACTGGATTCGATGGATGGATAGCGAGAGTTAACAGCACAGGCCAGTTTGATTGGGCAATGAAGTTTGGAGGATTTGACATAGATGTTGGTTGGGACATAGTTGCAGACAATTACGACAATCTTTACGTTACTGGCTATTATCAAAATTTCACCGAATTTGATGCTAACCAATTAATTGCCAATAATCCATCTGACAATGGTAGATTTTTCGTTGCGTATTACAACGTGAGCGCCTCTCAATGGGATTGGGCTAAAGATTCCTATGGAACTGGTCACTCATCACCATATCAATTGGTTCATGAGCCCTCCACGAATTCGGTTTACATTGCAGGATACAATACTGGTAACGAACGTTGGGATAATGGTTCATTTGTTTCAAATCCTCAATCAACTTATGCTGGATTTGTATTGAAATACGCCGATGATGGTACCTTTGAATGGGGTCAAAACTCCGGAGGGAATCCATGTTTTGGAATTAATTGTGGTGTTTACTTCAACAACATAGTCTTGCACCCTGATGGTGGAGTTGTTGTTGGAGGTAATTTTTATGCAAGTTACAAACAACAAAATGGAAATGCTGTAAATGGTCAGGGAAGTTGGGATATTCTATTATTGCGATATGATGCCAATGGAACCCAAATTTGGGATTACAATGCGGGCGGAAGTGGCGATGATAGATTGCAGTCTTTATCCGTGAATCCAAAAGGCCAAGTCCAGTTCGGCGGAAGGCACTTCGATAGTATGAAATTTGGTACGACAACTCTGCAGAAAAACTTCACTACAAACAAGTTTGATGGTTTCATAGCCCAGGTAGATTTGGACTCTGACTTTCAATGGGCAATGAGCATTGGAGGAGCTGACAATGATACTGTTGGGGCATTACTCGCCTTAGATGATGGTAGCATAATTGCGGGTGGTGAGTTTAGCGGGACTGTATGGTTCGGAGACACACCTAGGTCTGCAACAGACCAGGATGTGTTCGTGTGGAAGTTCCAACACGACAAAGATGATGACGGAGTTACTGATTATACGGACAACTGCCTCAACACCCCAAATGCGAACCAGAGCAACTTCGATGAGGATCTAAAAGGTGATGCATGCGATAACGACGATGATAATGACGGCCTCCATGATGCAATTGATGATTGCCCGTATGGTTTCATAGGTTGGAACCAGTCGAATATCTCCCTCGACCACGATAGCGACGGCTGCAAGGATATTGAGGAAGATAACGACGATGATAATGATGGAGTTACAGATTCACTAGATAACTGCCCAACTGGTCACTTGGATTGGACTGTTGATAGTAGCTCAGATATGGATAATGACGGCTGTCGAGACATTGACGAAGATACCGATGATGATGGTGATAGTGTTCTAGATGAGAATGATAATTGTCAGTTCACACCAAATCCTGCTCAAGATGATTTTGAACTAGATGGGGTAGGTGATGACTGCGATGGTGACGACGATGGTGATGGAGTAGATGACTTAGTGGATGACTGTCCTCAAGGGGCGATTAATTGGACCTCAGACGTTCAGACAGACAAGGACGGTGACGGATGTCAGGATGAGGGTTCAAATGAAGATTTAGATGATGACAACGACGGTATTTTTGACATCAACGATTCATGCCCAAGAGGAGAAACTGGTTGGATCTCATCTGAATCAAATGACAGAGATGGTGATGGTTGCAGAAATAATAACGAAGACAATGATAATGACAATGATAGCATAATTAACGAGGTTGATCTTTGTCCTAACGGAATTACAGATTGGAGAAAGAACACCACCAATGATAACGATGGAGATGGATGTCTTGACGCTAGAGAAGACAACGACGATGATAATGACGGATTCTCAGATATTGATGACTTCTGTCCTATGCAAGAAGGGACTGCTACTCTAGGACAGAAAGGTTGTCCAGACTTTGACGGTGACGGAATTGCTGATGCAGTCGATGCTTTCTTCCAAGACGAAACACAATGGAATGACGGCGATGGTGACGGATACGGAGACAATCCCAACGGAAACAATGCCGATGATTGTCCATTTTTCTTTGGTAACTCAAGCGATGACAGAGCAGGTTGTATCGACTCCGATGGCGATGGATATTCAGACCCAGATCTTGCTTACAGCGTCTCTATGGGTGCTGACGCCTTCGCTGATGATCCCAGTCAGTGGTCTGATGTAGATGGTGATGGCTATGGGGATAACCTAGTAGGATTCCAGTTTGACCTATGCCCCGATCGTGAGGGAAGCTCCTACATTGACAGGTTTGGGTGCCCTGATATGGACAACGATGGATATTCAGACATAGATGCGTTCTGGGGTTATGATGTTTGGGACACACTTGGGAATGGTCCCGATATGTTCCCATTTGAAGCGACACAGTGGCATGATAGTGATGAAGATGGTTTTGGTGACAATTGGGGCAACCCTGAATGGAACGAATCTAGAGATGCTAACTGGCCGGGGCAATTTGTTGAGGGTGCTCAGTTAGCCGACATGTGCCCACTTGTTTCTCCTGACGGTCGATTTGACGATGATGTCAATTATCCAGGCTGTTTACTCAGCGAGCCTAGTGATGGGGGAGTTACGGATACTGATGAAATTAAGGAATCAGATACTGAAGGTGATAACACGATAATAATAATTGGAATTATTGGTGGAATTGTTGTATTAGGACTTGTTACGACTCTTCTATTCATGCTAAAGAAAAAGCCCAACAAGAAGCTGTCTGGAAAATCCGTGGAACCGCTGACAGATTTGCCAATGCCGGCACCACCGATTTTACCGCTATCACAGGATGTTGATGAGAGTGGTATTGCATCGAGTGAAACAGATACTGTGGGTTCCTGGGAGGATTTACCCGGTGGCGATTATCTGGACCCTGACGAGGATGGAACTAACTGGTTCAGAGCAAATAACGGAGACAATTGGTATCAGAATCCAGACGGAACATGGACAAAATGGAAGGATTGAACTAAATCAAGCGATTAATGACTGATAAGAACACATCTTTGTCATCATGTTGTAGAGTTTTTATCTCTACATTGTGTGCTACCTTTATTGATTCTGCAATCTCTTCCTTATTGCCATATGGGGCTGTGCTGCCAATTTTATTTTCCAAGCAATAATCACCCATGGCAGTGTTTTCATTTACAACGCTTGGAATTCCATAAGCGGCAGCATCGAGCATTTTTGTAGGAATGGCACCTTCCTTTATGTTGGATCGTGATGGATCATACATAGCATACATTACACTAATTTCATGTAATAACTTTTCATATTGGATCTCGTCAAACGGCCCTCTGTAATCAATGTCAGATAACAGTTTTACAACCACGTCTACGTCAGTTCCATCGCCGGCTAGTAAAAAATCAAAACCTGCGATTTGTGCCGCTTCATATGCAACAATAATGGATTCGGCTTCTCTTATCCTACCTAGGTAACCAACGACTTTCCTATTGCATAAATCAATCTTTTTGGAAGGTATTTTGTTCATCACAACGTCAGAATCTCTTCCAAAGTTTCTGACAAACTTCTTGAAACCGGGAGCCGATACTATCACTGAGTCTGCACGTTTTATCGCTTTTTTTGCATCGCGTCTCATTAATTTAGATGCAATTCGATGAAGTAATGATTTAGATCTCATCAATGGCCAAGTATGTGCAAGGTCATGTATGTCAAGTAACACCTTTCCTTTGAAATATACTCCGTTTGTATCTGTGTCATTCAGTATCAGAAGGTCAGAATTTATTGTTATATTTTTTAGAAATTTCTTTTTTATAAACCAAGTTTTGATTGGTTCATTGTGTTCGACAATGCCATACCTATGACGAGTAATATTGTAGCCATTTTTAGTATCTTTTTTAGGGAAAATGGATTTCCTGTCCCAAGCATGAATTGTCACGCTGTGCCCCGATTCTACTAGCCATTTCGCGTGTCTTTCAACTCTTGGGTCGGGCGCACAAGCATTGGTAACTACCATTGCTATGTTGGCCATGATTGGGCTAAAGGGTCTGACTCATTTGCCTTTCCTATCAAACCAACATTCATCATGCCTCCGCGCTTGGAGTTAACTAAGGGCGATTATATGGTTGACCAATTACCCAATCTCGGGCGCGAAAAAGAGATGTTAGAAGCTATGGGGATGTCATCGATGGATGACCTATTTGCAGACGTTCCCGAACCTGTAAGAACGATAGGCGAACTCCCTCTCAGAGGCCCACAAACCGAGGAAGAAATTATCTCGGATGCTCGTCGAATATTGGGCTCTAATGTAGCCCTGGGCGATAGGGTGAGTTTTCTTGGAGCAGGATTAAACCGAAATTACGTCCCAGCGAGCGTGTTTCAGCTAGTTACACGAGGTGAATTCCTAACATCATACACGCCTTATCAGCCTGAAGTAAGCCAGGGTATGCTACAAGCGATGTGGGAGTTTCAAACTCTAATTAGCGAATTAGTGGGCTTGGAGGTATCAAACCTCTCGGTATACGACAGTTCAACCGCAGCAGCAGAGGCAATAACTTGTGCAGTTCGCGTTCACGACAGGAAAGCTGAGCAAAAAAATACTGTATACATAAGCGAGTTAATTCCTCCTGCAAGAATGTCGGTTATTTACAACTATACTCAAGGTGGAGGAATCACGATTAAGACCCTAAAGCATAATGATGATGGAACTCTGAATTTAGAATCTCTAGCGGAAGCAAGAGGATCATGTGGTGTGTATCTAGAACAACCAAATCCTTTGGGAATTTTAGATGGTGGACTGACCAAGGTAAAAGAGATAATCGGAGATAATACAGCGTTCATTCTAGGTGTTGCCCCTGTCAGCCTTGGCATAGTAGAAGCTCCCGGAAATTACGGTGTTGACATAGTCATTGGAGAGGGGCAAGCCCTTGGCTCTCCGATTACATATGGTGGACCTCTGTATGGTATATTTGCATGCACCAAGGCATATCTGCGCCAGATGCCTGGTAGAATAGTTGGAAAATCGATTGATGTTGATGGGAAGGAAGCTTTTTGCCTAACCCTATCTACAAGAGAACAGCATATCAGGAGACATAGGGCTACCTCAAATATTTGCACTAATGAAACATTGATTGCATTGATGGGGGCAATGCACATGTCCTTACTTGGACCCGAAGGTCTTCAAAAACTCGCAAACAGGAATTTAGCTGCATGTTATCTAGCCAAAGAAAAATTATCTGGTATCCCAACAATCTCACTTCCACACCTAAAAAATTCACATTTCAATGAATTTGTCATTGAATTGCCAGGTTTAGCAGCGGACTGTTTAGAATATTTAGACACCCAAGGATTGATTGGAGGTTTCGACCTTTCAACTTGGTATCCAAAGAAGGGTAATTGGTTACTAGTATCGTTTAGTGATCAGACAAAATCATCTGAAATTGAACTTCTGGCTGCTCATCTTGCAGTGTGGTCAGCATCTCTGGTTAAGGAGGTCACAGTATGAGTCACTTATTCGAACACTACGGAGCAAGTGGGCAGGGGTATTCACAGCCAGAACCAATGATTTCCACTGATGATATAAAAATCCCAGATTCGCTAATTCGCTCTAACTTACCTAGATGGCCAAGAATTTCTGAGCCAGAAATGGTTAGGCATTACACATGGTTATCCAGCCGTAATTTTGGTATAGATACAGGATTTTATCCTCTAGGATCGTGCACTATGAAGCACAATCCAAGAATCAATGAAGTAATCGCTCAATTGCCAGGTATAGCTGATATCCATCCTCTCCAGCCAGAGCACCACATTCAGGGAACACTTGCGATATTTCACGAAATGCAAGAAATGTTAGGCATTTGTGCGGGTATGGATGCAGTTACCCTACAACCTGTTGCGGGAGCTCAAGGCGAATTTACAGCAATCAGATGTATTCAAGAATATTTTAGAAGTAGAGATGAACTGCAAAGAACGAAAGTCATTGTACCTGATTCAGCACACGGTACAAATCCTGCAAGTGCATCCATGGCAGGATTTGAAATCGTGGAAATACCAAGCAGAAAAGATGGTAGAATCGATTTGGACGCCCTGCGATCTGTTGTTGGGGAAGACACTGCCGCAATGATGATTACTAACCCTAACACACTTGGCTTGTTTGAACCAGACATTGCCGAAGCAGCATCGATAGTTCACGATGCTGGTGGCCAAATGTATTACGACGGTGCTAACTTCAATGCAATTTTAGGCAGGACTTCACCAGGTATCATGGGATTCGATGCTGTTCACTACAACCTACACAAAACATTCAGTCAACCTCATGGTGGAGGAGGTCCAGGTTCCGGACCAATAGGTGTTAAATCACATCTTGCTGAGTTCCTACCCGGTCCAGTCGTTAGAAAAAGGCCGATTTTGCCAGGAGATAAAATTACAGCAGTAAATCACGAATGGTGGTATCATTGGTATGAGCCAGAACATAGTATTGGCAAAGTTCAACAGTGGCATGGAAATAGTGGTGCTGTGATTAGATGTTGGGCTTATTACCGCAGATACGGAAATCAGCTTAAGACAATGTCCGAGCATGCAGTCCTGAATGCTAATTATCTCCGGCACAAGATAATTGAGGAAGCCAAAGAAAAGGGTGTATCAGATTTGTTCTGCGATGGAGCTCCAGTTGATGTTGCAAAACACGAGTTCACACTATCACTAGCTCCTATGAAGGAAAAAATGGGAATAGGTGCCATGGATGTAGCAAAGGGTCTCCTGGATAAGGGTTACATGGCCCCAACAGTATATTTCCCATTAGTCGTTCCTGAGTGTATGATGATTGAACCGACAGAAACAGAATCAAAAGATACTTTAGACGAATTTGCCAAAAAATTTGTAGAGGTTCTTCAAGAAGATGCTGACACATTACACAATGCACCTGTCACAACAAAGGTAAGAAGAGTAGACGAGGTTTATGCTGCGAGAAACCTAACCTTATCCTATCAATTCAGCGAGTAGATGTCCTAACCTCAGCAACCAAAGTTTTGAACCCCATAACATAGTGGATTGAATCATGGACTGGGTTGAGGTAAAAACTACCAGTGCTGGAACAAAAATGCTCTATCCAATGGCATGGTCTATACTTCCAATTGTTGCAGGAATTTTGGTAATGTGGAAATTGGACACAATCTATTCAAGCATTCTTCTAGCCTTTGGTATGTTTCTGTCCATGATTGCTGTCTGGCTTGGAACAACAATAGTTCCTGGTCGGGTTGATATGTTAGTTCTCCTAGTAACTCCTATCTTTGCATTATCTCTCTTATTCCAGCCACCAGAAATAGTCCAAGTTACCGCATGTATTGGTGTATGGATTTGGAATTACAGAACAGCTTCATTTCTTTCAACCATATCAAGTAAAGCATACCGATGTGAATGGGATCAAAATCGTGATTTGCCGGAAATTAATGGAGCACGGTATTTTCAAAAAAAATGGGCTGAAAGGCCACTTTTCCGTGTTGGTAAGAATATAATACGCGGAATAAAACACGAAGGAAAATTCATGCTTGAGGCAGATAGCCCGATTGATTTCATGGATATTCCACATATTTTAGAATTAGATTGATTTGTATGTCAAATCTAAACGAATAAAATGGGAAAATCATTTTACCAATTCAAAAAAATCTAATCATTCTTCAGATTCATTCAATTTGTAATTCTCATGATACCAAGCTTGTAAGTGTTTTACTCTTTCTTGGGTTAAGCCGTAACTTTTTGCTTGGGCATCCAACATGTTTCTCTCTTTCTGGTTAATCTTTCCATCTTCGGTTGCTAGTCCATATAATTCTAGGTATGTGGCTTCATCCTTAGTATGGACTTCAGGTAATATTTTGGTAGCAACAGACGAAAGTATTGCATTAATGGTTTTTCTAGATGTTATTAGTCCAATTCCAATGACAACTGCTCCAAGCCATCCAACGCCGGCTAGGTTTTCCATCAGTTCAGTGCCAGCAATAAAAGCAACAGCACCAATACCAGCAAATATAGTTCCTGTCAAGGTTTTTCTAAGTTGTTCATCAATTCCTAATACATCCTTCTTCAAAATTGCATATGTAAACAATACTCCCATCAAAAACGAACCAAAAATGTTCATGAACACCGTCGCAGAGAGAAGTGCTGGATAAAATAAATTATCTTGAAGAATATCATTTACCAATCCTTTCTCTTCTGCATCATAAATCAGGTTAGTAGCGGCAACAACTAATACTGTTGCTCCAACAGTAAAGATTAATTTTACCAAGAATCCAAACCTCATAGCTTTCACTTCATCTATGTCTATTATAATATCCGCATTTCCTTCCTTGCCATCCAAACGGTAGAGAAACATCGTCGCTATGAGCATCGAAGTACATATCAGCAAAAGGTGAATTGTTTGCAAATTTCCAATCCCAATAACCGATATTGATACAGGGTATATTGGTTCAAGAGACTCTGGACATTCTGTATTAAACATGAAATCTCCACCCGAATAAGTAGCAGGTCTACCCTCACCAGATTCCGTACATTCAAGGATTGACATGTCTCCAACAGATTCTACCTCTCCACCTAAAGCGGCCATTAATCCAATCATAAGTAAAAAACCAACAACAGGCACAGACAATATCCATTTTGACTTGTAGAACGAACGAACCTTTTTTGTTAATGGAGTATTCAAATAGAAAACAATAATTGAGGCATACAACATAATTCGTATGGTTCCACTCGTGCCTGAGATGTATCTTACATTAAATAAAAAATCAATTGCTTCTGGAGGGAATGGATAGATTCTGAAAAAATACAGTACGCCAGCACCTATTCCTTCAGTAGCTAGTAACAATGACAAAAACCGGTTTTTTGGATCAGAGGGGCTGGCTCTGTAAACAAGGAGGGCTAGATAGAGCATCATACCACATGTTAAAATTCCTAATAATGCTATAATGTGAGGTATAGCAAGATTTACCATAGTGTTTTCATCTAAGTTTGAGATTAATCTGAAATAATACTCCACTTGAACACCTCAATCTACAATTTCTGCCATTCTTTACCGTTCCACCAAAGCGTGCTACCATCCGCCATTCGACACCAATTATTACCCGCTTCATCAGTCCATTGTTGAGCAACAACTGGTTGAGAAAGTAATTGTTGGGTGCTATTGGATACTATTTGTGAATCATGGGAATTGGTGTTATTACCCTTGGACGTGTTGTCAGCATTGGATTCTTCATTATTATCGAACCAATCTTCAAGATGAATGACTCGTTTTTCTGACAATCCGTATGTTTGCGCTTGTAATTTGAGCATAGTTCGTTCTTTTTCACTTATGTTGCCATCTTTTATTGCCAACTTGTAAAGCTCCAAATAGGCTGATTCATCCTTTGTATGCACTTCTGGAAGTAATAGGTTTGATACTGATTGAATGGATGTTATGAGTGGTTTGCGTGCAACAATTAATGCAGACCCCATAATCACTGCACCTACCCATCCAACACCAGCTACACTCTCCATGATCTCCGTTCCAGCAATGAAGGAAATGGCTCCTATACCTGCGAATATGGTTCCAGTAAAAGTCTTGCGAAGTTGTTCATCTATTCCTAGAACATCTTGCTTCAGGACTGCATAAGCAAATAACACTCCCATCATAAAAGACCCAAATATGTTCATGAACAATGTTATTGATTGGAATAAACTAAAGAAGAGATTTTCTTGAATTATGTCACTACCATCTAATTCGTCGCCCTTGAGCATACTGCTTGCAATTAATATCAGCGCAGTTGCTCCAACTAGGAATATTAGTTTAATTAAAAATCCAAATCTGATCGCTTTAACTTCTCTCGAATCGAAAGAAGAATCTTCAGTAATGGCATCAAGGTCTATACGGTAGAGACAAATTGTAGAAATTAGTAAGCACAAGGCGGTAGCTGGTACTAAGATAGGTTGCAATTTCCCGATACCAATTTTTGTTATTGACAATGGATATACGGGTTCTAGCGATTGTGGACATGTCGTATTGAACATGAAATCACTACCCCCATATGTTTCGTTATTTCCTTCATCAGCGTCAGTGCATTCAAGAGCATACATATCACCTATGGCTTGAATTTCGCCTCCTAAAATTGTAACAGTGGAAACAAATAGCAGGAATCCTATAATTGGAGTTAACCAAAGTACTTTTGATGAATATAAAGATCTTATTTTCTTTAGAAATCCACGATCAAGATAGAATGCGACAATCGAGGCATAAAATATGATTCTTATCATCCCAGTAGATCCACTAACATACCGCACAGAGTAAAGAAAATCTAGAAACTCTATCGGGAAGGGGTATAATCCGAAAAAATTCAATGCGCCTGCGCCAATTCCTTCTGCTGCAAGTAAAAATGACAAGAACCTATTTTTTGGATTCTTTGGGTCTGCTCGGTAAATCAATACTGCAAGATATAGCATCATCCCACA
>CESW01034825.1_pt1 | contig 26762 bp, 15 predicted proteins | sample 531171 | NCBI WGS metagenome assembly CESW01 (sample SAMEA2621859, study PRJEB7988) | marine metagenome | biome: marine biome (ENVO:00000447); feature: surface water layer (ENVO:00002042); material: "saline water (ENVO:00002010), including plankton (ENVO:xxxxxxxx)" | depth 5 m
ATTAAAGCAATGAATGCGAGAAATTTGCCCAGAGATTCCAATTTGTGTTCTAATGGGGTTTTTGGAGTTTCTGCTAGAGCAACATCACTGGCGATTTTTCCGATCTCGGTTTGCATACCTGTCGCAATTACTATTCCCACAGCCCTGCCGGTAGAAATGGTTGTTCCCATGTACATCATATTCCGTCTCTCAGCGAGGATTGTATTTTCAGATAGAGGTTCTATAGAAATTTTTGTAGGCATAGATTCACCAGTCAGCGCAGATTCGTCAACTTTACATTGCCATGCTTCTGAAACTCTTAGATCAGCGGGTACTTTGTGTCCCTCATCCACTTTTACTAAATCGCCAGGCACTAATTCTACTGTGCTAACCTCTAACTCCATCCCATTACGACATACCACGCACTGTGAAACTGTCATTTGCTTTAAGGCCCCCATTTCCTGTTCGGCCTTGTTTTCCTGCCAATAGCCAAATATTGCATTGGCTGTCAGAACAATAGCAATAAAAATTGCATCGCCCGGTTTATCGGGATGGGTAATTAAGGCTAGTAAACCAGCTCCAATCAACAAGTAACTCATTGGATCATGGTATTGGGATAAAAACCTCAAAATTGCTGAGGTTTTTTCAGGTTCTACTAGTTTGTTTTCACCAAATTGGTCAAGACGTTTTTCAGCTTCTTCCGAGGTTAGTCCTCCAAGTGGTGTAGAATACTCAAGTAGAGTTTCCTCAACCGATTTAGCGTACCAACCTACCGCTTCCATGTCACCACCGATGCTGTTGCCGGCCTGTTGCTAAATTCTTGCGACTTATCATTGTAGGGGTGGGGCATCCAATGTGTTAATTCCGATTGTTTCACAAACAGAAAGGTGGTCGCAGATGCATGAGCGGACTTGGTGAGCCTTGGATACCTGCCAATGCTAACATCAAGGAACTAACAAAACGTGTAATCGTAATCGGGGTTATTTTAGGCGCATTAATGACAGCAGCAAATGCATATCTTGGTCTTTACGTAGGAATGACAGTTTCTGCTTCTATCCCCGCAGCTGTAATGAGCATGTTGATATTGCGTGGTCTCAAATTCAAAGAGGTTACAATACTGGAAAATAATTCAGTACAAACAATGGCTAGCGCTGGCGAATCATTAGCCGCTGGAATTATTTTTACTGTTCCTGCATTATTAGTTCTAGGAATTTGGAACGATATTCAATGGTTAGATACATTCCTTATCGCAATTTTAGGAGGTCTCCTTGGTACGATGTTCACAATCGCTTTGCGTCGTTTGTTCATAGTTGAAGAGGCTTTACCATATCCAGAAGGAGTAGCCTGTCGTGAAGTCCTTGTTGCCGGTGAAAAAGGTGGGTCGGGATTGATTGCAATTGTTTACGCACTCGCCATTGGGGCAATTTATGGATGGATGATAAAAGCCTTCAAAGCAACTCAGTATAAATTGGAAGGAGTTTCTGGCGCCTTTGGAACCAGATTTTATTCGGGAAGTGAGCTATCTCTTGCTTTATTGTCTGTTGGCTACATAGTAGGTTTGCGTATAGCCTCATTCATATTTCTTGGCGGAGTGTTAGGATTTGTTGTTCTTGTTCCTATATTTGGCATGATTAATGGATTTCCCGATGGTAACGTTTTGAATGGAGTCCAAACCATGATTGACAAGGACGATTACAAGGCTGTTTGGATAGAACAGATCAGATATGCTGGTGTGGGCGCAATGGTAGTTGGGGGCGTTTACACACTTTGGTCAATGCGTAAAACAATTATTGAAGGCCTTTCAAAAGCAATAAAGAAAACTGATCAGAATGTTGAGCAAAAGCGAACTGAGATAGATTTACCTCTCAACAAAGTTATGCAATTTTGTGGAGTTTTGGTAGTCTTAATTTTCTTATTTTACTATTATGCAACAGGCAGCCTTGTAATGGCACTTGCCGGCGCTTTATTCTTAGCAGTAGTATCATTCTTTTTTGCTGCCGTTGCAGGTTACATAGCAGGGGTAGTTGGATCGTCAAATTCTCCAGTTTCTGGTATGACTATCGCAACATTACTTTTCACCATTGGACTTGTCTGGGTGGTGGGCGGATTGATATTGGACATGAATGAAAGGGATATGATGGTTGCAACCATGTTTATTGCTGCAATAGTCGCTACATCTGCAGCGATTGCTGGGGACGTAATGCAGGACCTCAAAACAGGACACATGGTTGGAGCCACGCCATGGAGACAGCAAACTGCTGAGATTATTGGAGTTGTTGTCGGAGCATTGGTAATAGGTCCCGTTTTATCCATATTACACAAAGCATTCTACATTACGCAAACAGCATGTTATCGATCAGAAGGAGATGGTTCGGCGGTTTGCGAAGATGCATTGTTTGCACCTCAGGCTGAATTAATTGGAGCTATTGTGCAGGGTGCATTTGGTGGAGAACTAAATTTACAGATGGTTTTACTTGGAGCAATAATAGCTGTAATATTAATACGACTAGGAATGCCTGTGATGAGTGTTGCTATTGGTATATATTTACCATTATATCTTTCTGTTCCTATAATGGCAGGAGGAGTAATATCGCACATCCTTCTTTCTAGCGCAAGATTACGAATTGACGAAACACTGGACGGAGAGCCTAGCAAAGAGGCTAAATTTGCCATCAAGGAAGTCCAAGACAAGGGCGTATTGATAGGAGCAGGATTTATCGCTGGAGAATCACTGATGGGTGTTCTACTAGCAGTGTTCATAGTAGCGGACAAGAATTTCCCAAACAATGGAATTCTTCCAAGTGATTGGTTTGGAGGAATCGGCACTCTAGGGGATATGTTTTCGTTTTTGTTCTACCTGTGGTTTGTAGGCATATTTGTGATGCTTTCAGCTAGAGCCTTGCCAAATAAGGGCCAATTAGGTTCTGATTGCATGTATGTCCTGGCTGATGGCGCAAATAGGTTGAGAAAGGCTTTTACGATTCCCAACATAAACTTCCCCAAAAGCGAAGACAACGAAGATTAAGTTGTCTAAATATAGCAAAATCATCAATAGCCATAGTCAAAAGCATGAAAATGGCGGGGCTAACTTGGTAAGTAAAACTGTATCCGAATTAGAAGAGATGGCTAGAAGGTGTCGTGTGGAAATCTGCAAGATGACTCACAGAATACAGGCAGGACACCCCGGTGGATCATTGTCAGAAATAGATATTTTGTGTGGCTTATACGGTCGTCGACTGAGATATCGGCCGGAGGAACCAGATTGGAATGACAGAGACCGATTTATACTTTCGAAAGGGCATGCATCCCCAGGGATGTATGCTGTTTTGGCAGAAGTTGGATTCATATCTCATGATGATCTTAAGTCATACCGAGTAAAAGGTGGAGTTTGTCAAGGCCATGTGGATAGTAAGTGGTGTCCAGGTGTTGATTTTTCTGCTGGAAGCCTTGGAATGGGATTGTCATTTGGTTTAGGTTGTGCAATTGCTGCGAGACTTGAGGGGTCATCACGAAATGCGTATGTCATGGTAGGCGATGGAGAAATACAGGAAGGCAGTATATGGGAAGCAGCCATGGCTGCTGCTCACCATGAACTTGGAAACCTGAAATTATTCATTGATTGTAATGGAATTCAAAATGATGATTTCTGTGATGCTCAAATGCGTATGTTCGATATCCCTGCGAAATGGAGAGCGTTCGGTTGGTCTGTTCGAGTAATTGACGGACATGATATGAATGAAATTATACAAGCTATTGAATGGATGGATACTGTTCAAGACAAACCATGCGTTGTGATAGCAAATACAGTCAAAGGAAAGGGTGTCTCGTTTATGGAAAACAATCCTGCGTTTCACGGAGCGGCTCCAAACGATGCACAGTTGAGGCAAGCCTTGATTGAACTGGGGGTAGAACAATGAGTCGAATGGCTGCTACTAGAGATGGTTATGGAGAAGCTCTTTTGGAGTTAGTTGCTAATCCAAAGGTTGTAGTTTTAGAAGCAGATTTAGGTAAATCGACAAAATCGCTTCATTTTAGAAACTCACACCCTGAAAGAACAGTGTCTTGCGGCATTGGAGAACAGAATATGTTGCTTATTGGCGCTGGCTTAGCATCTAGCGGGTTTATTCCCTTTGCAAGCACATTTGCAATATTCACAGAAAGAGCATTTGAGCAAATGCGAAATGGTATAGCTAGGCCGGATTTAGCAGTACACCTGTGTGGATCTCATGGTGGAACTCACACAGGTACTGATGGTTCCAGTGCGCAATCAATCGAAGACCTAGCTATTTATCGAACTTTACCCAATGTTGTTGTGATTCACCCTTGCGATGATATATCGACTAAAGAGTTGACAATGCAGCTACCAAATTTGAATAAGCCATCATACATGAGAACGGCTAGGAATAAAACGCCTGTGCTATACGAGGATCGGTTAAGTGAGATTAAAATTGGTAAAGGTATTGAATTAACAAGCGGTGATGATGTCGCAATAATAGCGTGTGGTGTTCTTGTTCATGAATCGATCAGGGCAGCAGAAATTCTAGAGGAAAATGGAATTAATGCTACCGTAGTAGACATGCATACAATAAAACCCCTTGACAAAGCCCTAATCGACAAGTTATCAACTAAATGTGGGGCTATTGTAACCGCAGAAGATCATTCCGTAATAGGGGGTTTGGGTGGCGCTGTTTCGGAATACGTCGTATCATCTAATCCAATACCGATTGAAAAAATAGGTGTCAATGACAGATTTGGGGAATCGGCAGAAGCGGACGAAATGCTAGAGATTATGGGACTTAAATCAAACAACATTGTTGATGCGGTCCACCGAGTGCTATCAAGGAAGAGTTGAAGCACTGTCTTTACGTGGGTAAAATTATGGAATTCTTCTTGGATACCGCAGATGTTGATGAAATTAGAGAAATTGCCTCATGGGGAATATTAGATGGTGTCACGACCAACCCCTCGTTAATAAAAAAAAGTGGGAGAGATTTCAAAACTGTTGTAGCCGAAATTGCATCGATATGCGATGGCCCAATATCAGCAGAAGTCACCGCATTGGATACCCAAGGAATGGTCGACCAAGGTCGGGCATTGAAAAAAGAACTTCCTGAAAACGTCATAATAAAAATACCATGCACTCCAGAAGGATTAGCAGCAACAAAAATACTCAATTCAGAAGGTATCAATACAAACGTTACACTGGTTTTTTCTGCTGCACAGGCCCTGATGGCTGCCAAAGCGGGAGCAACTTATGTTTCTCCTTTCATTGGTCGAGTAGATGATACAGGATCGGACGGAATGACTTTGATAGCAGAGATAATGTCAACATGGGAGAATTATGACATCAAAACGAAAGTATTGGCGGCGTCTATAAGACACCCAACTCATGTTTTAGCATGCATGCAACTAGGTGCCCACACAGTGACTATGCCTACAAAAACCTTCAGACAATTGATGAAACATCCTCTAACAGACAAAGGCCTCGAAGGATTTTTGAAAGACTGGGCCGAGGTAGAAGCAGCGGGTAATGCTTGATGCGAACGATTGATAATGAGAACCAAACCACAAGAAAATAGGAGGCGGTTATTGTCGACGAACACAATGATAAGGTCAAACGTCTTTTAGATGGTGAAATCGATGAGGCCGAAATCGCCGCAGACCCTGTTTTGTCATCACTTGCAGAGAGAATTTTTGGTCTAAATATCGAACCAATAACACCCACCAAGCCCAGCCAAGGAGTGGACTTACAGAATGTCGAGGTTGTAACTGCTGTTGGTGGACAAGATCCAATGATTGAGGTCGTCCCAGGCCTAGAACCAAAACAATCTGTCGATGTATTGGAGATGCCTCCTTTACCCAAAGCTACTAACACAAAATCAACTAACCTGAAGCTGAAATCGTTTGGGTTTGTCTCCTTTTTTGCTGCCGTTGGGAACATTTTTGGGATATTTGGTGGATTAAATTCACTTTGTGATGGCAGTAAATGTAATTCAGAAGCAACTAGGTTAAATTGGATTGACTTGCACAATATCACAAATGAGGCTGGATGGTCATTGCCTTATCCTGAATTGGGAATACCTGATTACGTTGCACTAGTTTGTAGCCTCTTAGTTCTAATTATTGCTTTCACAAAAAAATGAGTATTCGCCAAGTCACATTCGGAGTTGTATAAATGGGCAAGGCAAAAAGGGGAATTCCATCGAAATCTGAGGATTTTAACTCATGGTATCCATTTATTGTTGAGGCAGCTGAATTGGTTGACAAGCGCTACCCAATTAAAGGAATGGATGTTTGGCGACCCTATGGTTGGAAAACCATGAAACTGATAGATTCACTTACCCATTTAGAAATGGAGAGAACCAATCACGAGGAAGTCAATTTTCCTTTATTAATCCCCGAAAATTTGTTAGAAAAAGAAAACGCTCTTGTCTCCCGCCTAAAGAGGGCAAGAGAAGAAGGTGTTGACCCTGATGATTTGAGGGATGAGAATGATGAGGGCGGTTTTAAAAAAGAGGTTTATTGGGTTAAACATGCTGGTGAAAATGACCTGGAAATACCGATGTTTTTACGACCTACAAGCGAAACAGCGATGTATACAATGTTCCCACTTTGGATAAGGTCACACAAAGACCTACCCCTAAAAGTGTATCAAATGGTGAACACTTTTCGTTATGAAACTAAACAAACCCGTTCATTTATCAGAGTTAGAGAAATTCATTTTTTTGAGGCTCACACTGCTCATGCAGATGAGGATTGTGCAACAAAGCAAATAGAGCAAGACTTGGAAATTGTTGATAATTTAATGCATGATTTATGCCTACCAATAATAAAAGCCAAGCGACCTGTTTGGGATACTTTTCCTGGAGCATTCTACACAATTGGAATAGACGCTATCATGCCTAATGGAAGAACACTCCAGGTGGCTTCATGTCACCACTATCGCGACCAATGGGCTAAAGCATTTGATCTAACATATGAAAACCTTGATGCAAAACAGGAATACTGTCACCAAACTACGTATGGAATGTCAGAGAGATTAATGGGTGCAATTGTGGGAATGCATGGAGACGACAGTGGATTAATTCTCCCACCAGCAATTGCCCCGTTTCAGATTGTGATTTGTCCAATGATTAGGAAGGACTCAGACATAGATGTGGTTTCTAAAGCGGAAGAATTGGGAGATAAACTGAAGTCAGCAGGATTGAGGGTTAAAGTAGATTCAAGAGATATCCATGCTGGTCAAAAATACTTTGATTGGGAAATCAAAGGGGTGCCCCTAAGGCTAGACCTAGGACCTCGAGATATCAAAGCTGGAACGGCTTTTGCAGCAAGAAGAACTGGAGGAAAGGAACCACTTCCGTTAGATAATATAGTGGATGAATGCAACAGAGTTCTGATCGAAATAGCTGATGAATTGCGAAGTAGGGCCAAATCCCATACAGAGAATGTTGTTTTACCATTGTCTAGTTTGGAAGATATCGATGAAGGAAAGATATACGAAATCCCATTTGATGGAACCGATGCTCATGCTGAAACTATAGAAAAGAAAACAGGACTATCTTTTTTGGGAGATTCTACTTCTCCATACTCTAGTGAAATGCCCTGCTTTATGTCGGGGAAGTTAACCCGGCGCAGAGTGATTCTAGCAAAGACATATTGACCTACATTTCTAAGCCTTCAAAATCCATATCTGGATCTCTCATCATTCTTTTCATCTGCTTGTTCATCTTACGATTGCCGCTCATTCCTTTCATCATCTTCCTCGACCTATTCCATTGGCCGATTAGTTCTCTGACATCTTTTTCCTTGACACCTGAACCTCTCGCTATGCGACGAATTCTATCGGATTTGATTTTAGCAGGTTCGTCTTTTTCGTATGTAGTCATGGAATCCATAATGACTCGATATCTATCTAAATTAGCCTGCATAGCTTCTTTTTGATTTTTCCCCATTGCACCCATTCCTCCAAACATTCCCGAGGGAAGAAATGATAGTAATTTATCGATAGTCCCAACCTTCGACATCATTTCCATTTGCGAATACATGTCATTTAATGTGAATCTACCAGACAACATCCTTTGCGTAATACGCATCGCTTCTTCTTCATCCATATCCTCGGGTGCAAGGTCAATCAAACCACGAATGTCACCCATTCCAAGTAGTCTTGAAATGAAGCGGTCCGACTCGAATTTTTCGAGATCTGCAACTTTTTCTCCCGTGCCTATGTAAACCACAGGAGCTCCAGTGGTCGCTACTGCCGAAAGAGCTCCGCCGCCTCTCGCAGTTCCATCTAGTTTCGTGATTACAATTCCTGTCACACCTGCCAAATCGTGAAAGTTAGCAGCAACTGGTCCAGCAGACTGTCCTACCTGTGCGTCTATAACTAAGAACCTCTCATTCGCACGTGAAACCTCGGATATGTTCTCCAATTCTTCCACTAATTCTTCATCAAGTTTGTGACGACCAGCTGTATCAATAATCACTAAATCAGCAGAAGCGTGTTCTTTTAGTCCATTTCGCACAATGTCCACTGCACTATCGTTTTCTGGCTCGCCGTAAACCTGTACTGGTGAATCCTCTAACAACTGGGTCAGTTGATTAAATGCTCCGGGCCGGTGCACATCTGCTTCAATTACTGCTACTCTAACACCATGTCGCCTTCTATACCACTCTGCTAATTTTGCTGTTGTCGTAGTTTTACCGTTACCATACAGACCTACCATGAGAATGGTTGCTTGTTGTGGTCTAACCTCTCGGGGCGGTCCAAGTAGTCTTACCAATTCGGTGTATAGTATGTTCATCGCATGAGTTTGCAGTGTTATTCCTAATCGCGGTTCTTCATCCCTTAATCGAGATTCAAGTTTTTCAGTAATTTCTTTTGTCTGTCTAACGTTAAAATCCGCTTCTTGTAAGGCTCTTCTTAGACTCCTTAGCATATCTTTGAGTTGTTCTTCATCCAACTTCCTTCTACTCTTGAGCATCCCTAGTGCAGAGAATATACCCCGTGATAAGGATTCTAGTGCCATGGTTTAACCCAACGAGCCATAATGTTTGAACCCAACGGGTATTCAATCAACTGGAAAAGTCAACCGTAGGACATCATTCTCGAGTTTAGCAACCACGTCGCTAGCTTTTGCAGGTCGGTTAAATGGAACTTGGTGCTCTCTAGAATTTATCCCTACCAATACAACGCCCGATTCACTGCGTAGAGAAAGGTCTTCTCTTGCAATTCCTGGAAGGTGTAGGTAGACATCATCTCCTTCTACCCAAGTGCCTCGATTTATCTCCAAGCCAAGACCAATTTGAAACGGACCGAGTCCTTCTCCCTTCGAAATTTTACCATGCATTTCTTCTGATATTCTCCTCAGAGACTCGATTCCATGAATATCAGTTTCTTTTAATTCTACTTCGTGGTAAAAAATATCAGGTAATGCAGCCACCAATTCATCAATATTTTTCCTTTCAGTTTTTCTTCTAGTCTGAATAAACGGATGGTCGTAATCAGGTGTCAGTCTATTGACAACACAACCGGTAACTGGTAATTTATGGTCAGAAAGAGCTTCATATGCTCGAAGTGTTTCACTTACACCCATTTTTTCGGGAATAGTTACTAGAGTAAATCTAGTAATCTCGGGGTCACAAAGGATTCTCCTTACGTGGAGAACTCTCCTTCGAAACTTTTCCAATTCTTCTCTCATTTTTTCTCCATCCTTGGATCCAAACATCATCGCCCTAATTCCTCCAGTAATCCGATGCATGCGTATGATTTTATCTGCCCAAGACTCGATTATTTCTGGTAAAGCAAGAAATCTTAGTGTATGCCCGGTTGGTGCAGTGTCAAATACAATTACATCCCAAGTAGGATTCTCAAGATGTTTGAGAAGTTCATCAAACGCCATTGCCTCATCTAGTCCTGGAAGTACCATTTCAGACGCATTAATATCCATTTCTTCTCCTCCTAAAAAAGGAGTTATACTTTCTGTCAACTTAGGTATGTGATCAGATATTCTCGCTTCTGGGTCAAGCTCAACTCCCCACAGATTTTCAAATCCTGCCACAGCAGTTGGCTTAGGACCAAGTTGAACACCTAGGCTATCAGACGTGCTGTGAGCAGGGTCGCTGCTGACAAGTAGGACTTTGTAGCCTGCATCTGCTAATCCAACCGCTGTTGATGTAGAAGTCGTGGTTTTACCGACACCGCCTTTCCCTCCAAATAACAAAAGCCGAGCCATAATAATGCCTGAGGATTGGTATATTCAAGGCTTAGCCTTACAAAACTGACTTGAATGGGTCTAAACTAGGTTATCACCATGGCCAGTGAGATACTGCTATCACAGGTAGCGATAGTGGTATCTCTTGTTGGAATGAGTCTTGGCTGGCGTGGTGTAATGACGCGTTATTCAGGATTTTATGACCTAACTACTGCTTGGAGCATGATGTTTTGGGGAATTCTGATTGGAGGGTTGTATGCTAGCCTAGGAGATTCTTTCCTACTAATACTATACATCGAAGGAGTTATTCCACCATTTGTAAATCTGATTATATGCTTATTATTAGCGGTTGTAGTTCACTTAATACTCAGAACCAAGAAGGTTCGTAGAACAGGGTCTCAGCCAACAACGGGATGGGCTCTTGGCTTGTCCGTTGGCGGCATGATCTCATTGTTCATCATCTATCGTCTTCTTGAAAGTTATGAACTTGGAATCCAGTTGGTAATGGTGATTATTTTAGTCGCTTTGACATCACCGAGAGCACATGCTTTGATTTTTTGTCGGCATGGATATGGTATGTTGAAAGGTAAAAGGTGGGGTATAGTTTTGAGAACAAGTATATTATCGGCGCTTCTTCTTACAGCATTGTATAATTCTTTTGATTTCCCATTGATCTGGATTTTTATTATTCCACCGGTTCTATTAGCTGAAAAATCCTCACACGATTGGGTTTGGGCTGCGGTCCCAAACCAAGCCAGAAGACGCCTTCGGAGAATTTGGTCTGACGCTTCCCGTATTAAGAACAATGAAGACGAGTAAGTGGTTACCTACTACGTGTATGAAATAACCTTTTGGATAATTTATTCATTACAAATTCGGATTTCACAATGGTCAGAACCTTCATTTGCGTGCCGTTAAGCCATTGACCTGATGGGGACATGCCCGTTCTGTCGTGCTCAAACCCTTCCAGGGGATTCAATCTGCTATAGTTGCGGAAGAGTTTTTTCAGGATCTGCCGGTATGGACTATCGGGTTCGGGGTGATTTCTCGCGTCAGCCAACGCGAAAAGCTATGCGTGGTAAAGGTCCATCAAGGAAATTTAAATCTGGCGGAACCAAGAGGGCAGGACGAAAAAAAAGAAGCAGAATAAATCAGCTAGGTTTACTTGCGCTAATTGCATTCATATTCTTTACACCAGATGCTAAACAATTTGTGCTTGCTAAGTGGGCAGAGATTGAAGAGTATGTAATGGAGGGTCTTGCACCACACCAAGTATATCCATTGGAAGCTGAATATACTGTTGTTAGAACCGTTGATTTATGGAATAATGGTAGTGATGTTGGGCATTTAGAAGAATCCATACCGCTACCTATTGACGTAAGCAGCAAGGAAAGTGGGGACGTCGCTATTGCACGCATTGATAATACTGAGGTTGAGAAATCAATCATTCAGGAGATTTTGTCTCATAGAATAATTGTAGATGGTGAGGTAATTAATATCCCGCTTGAAGGCAAACCAACTAAGTCGAAAGCCAATGCAGTTGTGACAGCAAAAGGAACCCAGATTTGGTGGCCAGGAATTGTCAATCAAAACAATGATGATATGTGCTCTCACGGGGCTTGCATTAGGGTGTCGACAGACGTTGAACCTGGATCACACAAAAAGATGGATTTCTCTGTCACGTTGAAGTCATCTTCACATACCTGGTGGCAATCAACCAGAGTTGATGGTAAGATTGAAGGTAAATCAGAGGGTATTAGTCTGGATAGGTCTGGTACTTTTGAAGATGCTAAACACAGAGGTGAGGGAGTACTTAGCACCAACTTTGCATCTCAGAAATATTGGTATGAGCGGGGACAAGAAAATTGGGCAATCGATGCCAGGCAACAAAAAGCTCCAACAGTCTTTGAAACCGCACTGAACATAGAGGCTAGCTTACCGAGTAATCTAAAGTACAATGCTTATGCTTATGCAAGAGCAACATTTGATTGGTTAAACGATAATATCCCATATGACACAAACGCACCCGGCACTGCTAGAAGTGGAGAACAATGTCTGGATGATGGTATGGGTGATTGTGATGAACAATCGAACGCATTCATGAGTATAATGCGGATAAAAGACATCCCTGCATATTACGTATTCGGTGCCCTAGCGGATCCACAATTTGCTTCATGGGAAGGGCATGCTTGGGCATATGTGATGCTGCCTATGTCGGATGAATGGTGTGAAGATAATAACATTATTTTGGAGACATGTTACGTTGAGGGAGCAGTTGATGTTGTAAACAGAAAATGGTTAATACATACGCCAACTGTGTATATTGACTGGATTGAACAATATTCCCAAGACGGTTCAATAGTAAACAACTACTACTCAGGTGGGTCGATGACAGGAGAAGACTTTACTAGGAAACGGTCATTCCACACAGAAGAGTACTCAGTGTCAGGTGGTACGTGGAACAACAAATGGCTAGGAGAGGATTTGTCTTGAGGGTTATAATAGGGGGAGGTGGAAGAGTAGGCACTGGTCTAGCAAAAGCCTTACGAAGTGAAGACAAAGATGTTGTTCTAGTAGATAACAGTGCGAGAGCTGTGAAAAATTCTCAAGGCATGGATATACTAGTAATCCATGGTGATATTACTCAACGTGGTAAATTTATTGAAGCTGGGATAGAAACTGCTGAAGTATATGTTGCTGCTACTAACTCTGATGAAAGAAACATACTGTCTTGTGCCTTAGCAAAACATGTTCATCGAGAGAAGACTAAAGGGGAAAGTGAATTAATGACTATTTGTAGGGTCAGAGACAATATTTTCGTAAAGGAACATGAGGATGGTAAATTATCCAAATGGGCTGGTGTTGATCACGTTATACACCCTGTTGACGGGGCTATTGAGCGGCTGATGTCAGGACTAAAATCATCATCAATTACGGAGGTAATTCCATTCGAAGCTGACGCATTTATTGTTGAGTTAGATGTTCGAGCAGAGGCAGGTGGTGTTGTGCATCGAAGTTTGCGAGATTCTGGGGAAAAGGTCGAAGGAGGTATGCCGTTAATCGTTGGCCTAAAGCGAGATGGAGTACCGGGAAAGGTTCCAACCGCTGATGACCAATTATTACCCAACGATCGAATTGCAATCGCAACAGCAGGCGAAGCGTCATTTAATCGGATTCTCAGAATATTTGGTCATGAGGCGGTTGATTTTCCAGACAAACCCAAAGTGATAATATTCGGTGCAGGCCTAATAGGGGTTAGACTGGCAAATGCATGGCTAGATGCAAAGGGAAGTGTCACTGTTGTCGAAAGAGATTTAGAAAAGGCAAATAATTTAGCAGGCTCGGATTTAGGTAATCGTAAAGGTATTGAAATTATACATGGAGACCATCTTGATAAGGGTCTACTATCCGAAATTGAGGTATCATCTTTCGACATTGCTATTTCAGCGCTTGATGATGATCATGCATCAATAGCTGCTGTATTACTTGCTAGTGATATGGGGGTTGAAAGAACAGGGCTAATATTGTACGATGCTGATTTGGTAAGTGTTGTAAGACGAATGGGCATTACATTTGCAGTTGATAGAAAGCGTGTAGCAATTGACACAATTTTAGCGAGAATTCATACTGAGCTTCCCGGGCCATATGCCGTTTTGTCCTCAGTCCCTGATGTTGTTGGTATTTGTCTACCGATTAGAGAGAACTTGAAATTTGCAGGCGACACCATCGAAAACACAGGTCTTCCCGATTATTGTAAAGTGGCATTCATTCAAAGAAAGAATATACACAATGATTGGGAAACACTTCGACCATCCCCTCAAAAAACGCTCTTAGAAGGTGACAGATTGACAATTTTCTTGCCGCCTGAAAAGGTTGATGACCTAGAAAGACGATTCAAGGTGTAGTAGATGCGTAGGGACGTCCTAGCTCTAATTGTCGGATGGACCATGGTGGCCATGTTGGTGCCATTATCGTTCAGTTTTCTACTCACATGGTTCTTGGATGGCTTCCAGATTGCAAGCCGTTCTTTCCTTATTCCAATAGCGTTCTCGGGACTTATCGGTGTCGGATTATTGACTTTAGGAGTTCGGTCTGACACAACTGAGAGATTGCGTGACCGAGAAGCATTTGCTGCTGTCGCACTTGCTTGGCCAGTCGCAGTCTTCGTTGGTAGTTTCCCATTTTGGCTTGGAGGAGTTTTTCATGGGCCATTCACAGATGGTTCGAGTATGATGGATATTGCGAGAGGTTTTGTCAACTCATGGTTTGAGGCAATGTCAGGATTTACAACCACTGGAGCGACGGTAATTGAATTGTCGACAAGCCCGAATTGTATTGGTTCGACTACTGACTGTATAAATGCCCAACCAAAAGGTATTCTGGTTTGGAGATCATTAACACAATGGTTAGGAGGAATGGGTATAATTATGCTAGGACTTATGCTCCTGTCTAGGGTACTTGGTGGAGGTATGGCCCTTGCAAGAGCGGAATTAACCGGACCGTCACTGTCAAAACTACGACCTAAATTACAGGAAACAGCATTGGCTCTTTGGTCAATTTACATCGTTTTGACTTTCCTAGAAATCGTATTATTGGCTAGTATTGGAAATCTAAGTATCTTTGATGCATTTAATCACGGATTAACGACCATGCCTTCTGGAGGTTTCTCGACACATGATGGATCGATTGGTCATTATGACAGTTTTGTGGTGGAAGCTATCATCATATGCTTTATGTTCCTTGCTGGTGTTAACTTTACTCTGATTTGGTTGGCTTGGGAGAAACAATGGACAAAAGTATTCAATGATCAAGAGGGAAGGAGTTATGTTATTGTAATAATTACAACAACAACATTTGTATTCTTCGCACTATTGTCGCAAGGAAATGCTCTAGATGAAGGTTTTTTTGATTCTATATTTACTGTTGTCTCTATTGGGACTTCAACTGGTTATACAACAACAGATTACATGCTTTGGCCAGTTGTTACCCACATATTCCTATTTTTACTAATGATTGTTGGAGCATGTGCCGGTTCAACAAGTGGTGGATTGAAGTTAATGAGAGTTAAGTTAGCACTAAAGTTAGCGTGGAGAGAAATAGGGAGAATAGCGCAGCCAAAGAGAATATTCAGAATCCGAATGAATGACGAGGTCGTTGAAGGTGATAGACTAGGTTTAGTAGTTGGAATGCTATTTGTTTGGACTGGAGTTTTTGCCTTGTCTTGTATCATATTGGCAGTAACAATGCCAAATTCGGATTTTGAATCTATAATTGCGGTTGTAGCATCATCATTGGGAAACACAGGACCAACATTAGGCGATTATGGTCCATCAAATACTTGGGCATCACTTGGAGCCCCATCGTTGTTAATCACATCAATACTCATGTGGTTTGGACGTCTAGAACTAATGACTGCTCTATTATTACTGCACCCGCGAACGTGGGTAAGAGAAGAAAGAGAGGCGCCAGACAGGGCTTCTGTAAAACTCATTAGGGAACTTTTTGAAAAAATGGAAGATCGCTCGATAGAGAAAAAAGATTAGAATAGTGTTTTTTGATCAGCGTCGATATTTTTAATTTCAATATCCACAGCATTTTCCTCTCCAATTTCGTGATTTCCATTTTGGTATTCATCACTTTTCTTGTCTAGTTCTATAGAATATTTTTCCATAAGGTCTTTTGTTGTGCTGTATGAAGTCCGTAACCCACAAATTGCTGCATGCTCCTCTGGACTTAAACCCAATGCAATAGAAACCGAGAATTTCGATGGATTATTCAAGTGTATAGCCATCAACGAGGGAAGTAACTCTTCTCTGGCTACTTTTTGTGAGCAACCACATGTTGCTGCTAATCTTTTGATTATTGACTGCCTTATCCACGCTGACTCGCGCCTCAAGAATGCTGGATAACTGCAAAATACTCTTCCCTCAACAGGTTTACTTGTTGTCACTGTTGCTGATAAACCCGATAAGTTAGACGCCCAGTACCAAGACCGATGGGCTGTATTTCGAAATCTACTAGTTAGAAGTCTGTCTGCCATTGATAGTGATTTGGAACCTCTGGTTATTGCATCTTTATCAGTGAAAACAACACCATTGTTCCAAGATATCCACGCAACCATATCATCAGGACTTTTGTCCAAAGAACGAATTGAAATCATAGCTTTAGTTGCTGTACGAGATCTGTACAACTTGTCCAGACCAGGGAATATTTCAATAGAGGAATCACGGCTTCCAGTCTCCAATGTTGCTTTCACCAACTCCTCAGTAATGTTAGACTCTACAATACTGCACATTACTTGCAAATCTCTAATTAGAGCTCGTAAATCACCTGGATTTCTTTCAACTAATTCTCTGATGGCCCCAGGATCGGCTGTGTATCCTTCCTGTTGTAAAACACGCGTAGCAACACGCCTTATCGAATCATTGGATGCTCTATCAAACCTAACGGTCACCAGATGCTTACTAAATCGATCTCTAGCAGTTCTCCATGTTGATGAAGATCTTCCCCAAAGCCCCATCTCATCGTTACAAGCAAGGATTACAGGCTGAGTTGTATTTGATAGTAATTTGATTAATTCCGCCTTACCTCCACTATCGCCTTTTAGGGATTTTGTTGAATCGTCGCTATCACCTCGTATAATTGAGGTAATCCTCGTCTCAGATATTTCTCTCAAAGTGCCACTGAGGTGGTCAACCTCGTCCAACAAAATTAACGTTTTAGTTGGTTTGCTGTATGATGCGGAGAATAGTGAGGTGTGAGTCGAAGCATGAGTTGCCGCTTTGCGGATAGAACCAGCATTTCTCGAGTCACTAGCATTGAGTTCGATTACTTGCCAGCCCATATCTGTTCCAATGGCTCTAGCAATACTCGTCTTGCCAACACCTGGAGGGCCAATGAGCAACAACCCGGGTTTGTCTGGTCTGCCGCTCTGCCAACCATCCAACCAAACTCGAATTTTCTTTCTCTGAGAATCATTGCCTTCCAATTCCCTCTCACTATTAGGCCTGTGACGCTCTGTCCAATCACTGACCTCCATAGCCACTCCAGAATAAGGACTCTATTGAACCTTGAGTCGCTTAAAATTCAAGGTCTTCTATTTTCACACGCTTTTGATTACCAGTGTCTCTATCACGGATAGTAACAGTGTTATCATTTAGTGAGTCGTAATCAACTGTTAAGCAGTAAGGTACTCCTATTTCATCAGCACGCGCATATCTTCTCCCAATGGATCCGCTTCCATCGTAATTTGCAACTAGGTTTCTGTTCTTGCACAAGGTGATATGTAATTTTTTTGCGAGAGTATCTATTCCATCTTTTTCGAACAACGGTAAAATTGTTACATCTATTGAGGAAATTGCCTTTGGCAGCGAAAGTATGGTATAATCTTCCCCAGACTTTTCTGTTTCTGTGTATGAGTGATCAAGTGCGTGCCAAATTAATCTGTCTATACCGAACGCTGGTTCTACGACGTGAGGTATAAACCACTCACCGCTTATTTTTTGTTCGATTTGAATCCTTTTCACGTGTTTTTCTTCTATCGTTACTGAATTCCCATCAATAACTAAGTCCATAGGGAAAGTAGATTCAGCTGAAAGTTTTTCGATTTCTTCCTTTATATTTCCTGCCAAACTTTTGAAGGTTGGGCCAACTGTTGAACTGTCAATTGTCCAACCGTCAATATTGACAATTTTAGGTTTGTCAAATGAACGCCAGGAACGTAATCGTTCCCCAGTAGCCTTTTCATGAGCTTCCAAATCATAGCAACCTCTGTGCGCAAGACCAACACATTCAACCCAACCAAAGGAACCGAAGACTTCCAAATCCCAACAATCTAAAGCGTAATGTGCCATTTCATTCGATTCGTGTTGCCTAAATCGTATGTGGATAGGATTAATTCCTATTTCTCTGACAAAGTCAAACGTCATGCCCATAAAATATCCCACTGTTGGATGTTTAATTATACCAGTTTGTACAGCATCTTTCAATGTCAAATCTATTTCACCCTCATCCTCTGAGATTAAAGTAAACTTGTCTTCCCAAATTGAAAAATCGTGTTCGTAATTTACAGCGGGATCTATAAAATATTCTAATTCCGCCATATTGAATTCTCTTAATCTAATCATCCCTTGCCGAGGACTGATTTCATTTCTGTAACCTTTGCCAACCTGCACTGCACCAAATGGAAGCCGCTCTCTGAAATGTCTGTAAATAGAGGTGAAGGAAGTAAACATTCCTTGTGCTGTTTCTGGTCGCAAGAATCCTTTCCTGCCAGATAATCCGTTACCAATATTTGTGCTGAACATTAGATTCTGCGATTTTATATTGCCCCAACTAGAAGAACCGCACGCCGGGCAAATCGGTTTTAATTCGCTAATAACTTTGGTTAGTTTTTCAAACGAGAAACTGTCCGCATTAGGATAAACGTCCTCAACTAGGTGGTCAGCACGACTAGCTTCTTCACAATCGTTGCATTGTATGATATAATCGCTGAATTCACCAACATGTCCACTTGCATCTAACACCGAGTATGGTGTTATAGTAGGACTGGAAATTTCTACAATATTTCCTAATGTCAACCAATGGTTTAGCCATGATTGATTGACCTTGTTTCTGATTCTTCCGCCAACAGGTCCGTAATCATAAAGTCCGGCGACACCGCCATGGATTTCAAAAGCAGGTAGTAGAACTCCTCTGCGTTTTAACATGCCTGTAAGCCTGTTCAAACGGTCGCCTGAGAACTCCTCCATGATATGCCGTGTGGTAGGAAGTAAATGATAACAACTGTAAAAATCATGACTAGGCACGGAGTTATGAATTTTCAATAAATTAAAAAAAAAGTTTTCTTCTTATCCGATTGATATAGAGCCCAGTATCTCGTTTTTAGTCCATTTTAATGTGTTTTTTGTTTAATTTTTAAATCAAAACATATATGACCTCATTACGAACCGTGTAGGAACACGCATAGTGGGGTAGAAATATGGCTAGGATAACATACTTAGAAGAACCTGTAACAACAGATGTTCTTTTAGACGAATTATCCCAGCCGGTTAGAAATTGGTTTAAGGACAAATTTCCTGATTTTACGAGGCCACAAAAACTTGCTATTCCGTCAATTATGAATGGGGATCACCTGCTATTGTGTTCTCCAACCGGGTCAGGTAAAACATTAACAGCGTTTTTGACTGTTATTGATAAACTTATCAGAGATGCTATGAGTGGTAATTTGGAAGACCGAGTTTATTGTTTATACATATCACCAATAAAAGCCCTAGCAAACGATATACAAAAGAATTTGATTGATCCACTCTCAGAGATTGAAAAGAAATACCTTCCAGATAGGGCACAGAACAAAATAAGAGTTGGCTTAAGGACAGGTGACACACCTCAATCTGAAAGGCAAAAAATGCTCAGAAAGCCTCCCCATATACTTATCACAACTCCAGAAAGTATGGCTATTGCAATCTCATCACCAAGATTTCAACCAATAGTCTCTAACGTTGAATGGATAATAATCGATGAAATGCATTCCCTGGTACCGACAAAGCGTGGTGTTCATTTGGCACTTACAGTATCACTCCTTGATACGATTTTAGAAAGGCCTGTGCAGAGAATAGGAATATCTGCGACTATGGAGCCACTTGAAACTGTGGCTGAATATTTGGTCGCAAGCGACGATAGGGAATCTAGGGCAGACACTCAAAGCGTTAAGATTGCAAAAATAAGTGGTGCGAGAGAATTAGACCTTGATATTCTTTTATGTTCGAACAAATTTAGTGATTTATCTGTCATGAAAGTTTTGGAATTGAACGTTGAAATGATTGCAGATTTAATTTCAGCCCACAACACTACTCTAGTTTTTGCTAACACCAGAAAAATGACTGAAACGTTAGTTCAAAAACTTAGGCCATACCTTGGAGACCTGGTTGAAGGTCACCATGGTTCTATGGACAAAAGGATAAGGTTAGAGGTTGAAAGAAAATTAAAACTTGGTCAGCTAAGAGCGGTTGTAACCTCATCATCATTGGAAATGGGTATCGATATTGGCTCTGTCGATATGGTGGTTCAGGTTGGCTCACCCGGAGATATCGCTACCGCTTTGCAGCGCATCGGTCGTGCAGGACACCAAGTCGGTGGTATACCAAGAGCTAGGTTCCTACCAACTAGTGTAGACGATCTTATCGAACTGGCTGCCCTGCAGGCAGCCATTCAAACTGGGGATATGGATAATTTAGACTTTCCACAAAATTGCTTGGATGTCCTTGCCCAATTCTTAATTGGACTTGTAATTATCAACGAAAGAGATATCGACGAGGCATTTGAAGTAGTTACAAGCACATGGTCATATCGTAATCTAGCATATGATGATTTCATAGAAGTTCTAGACATGTTGGAAGAAGAAAGGCGTGTATGGATTGATTGGGAGGAAAACTTGTATGGAAAAAGAGGATACTCTCGGATGATATACTATACAAATATTGGAACTATTGCTCCAGACAATTCATATTTAGTATTCAATGCAGAGGGTAGTATTCTCGGACAGTTGTCTTCATCATTTGTTGCAAACTTACGTGGTGGTGACGTTATTTTGTTGGGTGGTTCAACATATCGCGTTACAAACATTCAGGGAACTAGAGTAAATGTAAACTCGGTTACTGGATACAGGCCTACTGTCCCTTCATGGAGTGGGGAGGCAAGGAGCCGCTCACGAGAATTATCAAAAGCACTTCTTGATTTAATAGGACATAGCGTAAACGCACTACGAAGGCAAGCAGACCCAAGACTAATTTTACGTGATGCATATGGTTTGAGCGAAGGGGTTTCCAACACAATTGCAAGACATCTTGAAGAGCACACAATGGATTCTTTCCAAGTGCCAGACCCTAACAGGCTAATTGTTGAAGAAATTGTCTCTGGAGGAATGCCAACGTATCTAATTACATCATGTCGAGGTAGAGGATTTAACACTGCACTGGGATACTTCATGGCTGGGATTGCAGAGCAAGATGGTATTGCCGTTCTAGAATTATCTTTTGATGAAAATGGTCTACTAATAAAAACAAGCCAACAGGTAGATCCAAGAATGATGTATCAGTCATTCCAAACTAACAACCACATCGAAATTTTAGAGAGGTATATTGTGTCTACACAAATTTTTGCAAAACGTTTCCGCGAAGTTGCAGGGAGGTCTTTAATAATTCCAAAGCGAATTGGCGCTGAAGAAGTAAGTCCTCAACAGTTCCAACAAAAGGCCGACGCATTGCTGCAAAGACATAGATCGATGGAAGAATCTCTGCTAATCAAGGAAGCCAAAGCTGAGATCATGTTCAGCGATATTGATATAATTTCACTAAACGAATTTTTGGAGTCAATCGGTGATTCGCATGCAAGAATCGTTCACACAAAAGTTCCAGTTCCATCTAGGCTGGGAATGAGTCTTTACATGAGCACGTTTGAGGATTTACTATCGATGAAAACAAGGGCTTTCCTCGTAAAGGATATTGACCCTGAAATTCTCAAAAGGCTTTTGGGAAATAGATCATTAGCAACAGAACTAACTGAAGAGCAGATTGACGAATATTACTCATCAAAGGTTCCAAGACCGACTTCATCAGAAGGCTTGCTAAGTTTGATGAACAGAGGAGGAGGATTAGACCGGAAGTGGGAGAATCCACTTTACGAAGAAAAATTGAAAGGAATAGGCCATGACGAAATTGAACAATGGGTTATTGACCTTGCTGCTGCTGGAAAAATAACGAAAATAAGGAATACTGGTGAGAAAAATCTCGACGACAAGTGGTTTACCAGTTACATGGCAGAAATACACGGCACTCTCGGTTGTATAGCGGTAGCCGGTGGTAAGGATGCTAATGACGTAAGAGAACTTTATACAAAGGGAATTACTTATCAAATTGCTACTGCATTTGATGGTATAGAGCCAACAGAATGGAAAGAAATGTCAATATCTGATCCATATGAAGCACTACGTGTAAAACTCGTTGAAATGCTAGGTTCTGAAGGACCGATGCTTGCTGAAACCTTTGCAAAAAGACTACCATTCCCTCAAGGACAAATTGATTCCATCCTTAATGAATTGGAAATGCGAAACGTAATTTCTGTCGGATTCTTTAGACAAACCGATGATGCAGAATTTATCTTGAAAGTTGATGAGCATAAAATAACTGGAGGAGAAGAGGAAGTAGTCGGTTATCGAAGAGTGCAAAACCTAGTGATGCAGAAATCTTTTTCGACTTATCCCGACGGTTTCACAGCATTTAACCAACACATTTTATTCCAAAAACAACAGGAAATGATGTATAGAGTAGATGGTTTCAGATATGCAGATTGGAAGGACCTTCAACTTGACTCTGATGTTGTCATGGGAAGATTACTGCATAACAGAATTGGATACACCACGAAAGAAAATATACCAATGCTCCTGGGATTAAAACCCGAACCATGGCTAGGAGAAATGGAGAAACTTATATTGGAAAAGATACCAATAGGTGAAAATCTAACAAGGCAGGAAATTCTTGCTGATTTCCCCAAAGGTGATGACCATAAATCTCTACAAAGAGACTTGAAGAATGCTATTAGTAACTTAGAAAGGCAATTATGTCTGGTCAAACAATTTGAGGATGTCAGTGGGAGAAGAAGGAGATTATCTCTATTTCACAGGGTCAAGGACTTATACTCCCCACTTGATTTTGAAAGTTCTTTGGTGGAAGTCATTAAACGAATGGGACCCGTAAAGGCATTTACATTGAGATACTATGTCTCAAGAAGTGTTGAAGAGCTAGCATTGGCTTTGAAAAATTTAGAGCACTCAGGAAAAATAAAGAAAGTTATGGCTTTAGTACCCGAACCTGAAGCATTCTATGTTTCCCCCTCAGACATGTCTGATTTAGAATCACCAAAGCGTGAGGACAGAAAATTGCGTATACTGACACAATCTGATCCGTATGTTTCTAGATTTATTTGGGAAGTAAGGTCGGTATTAGACAGAGGGTGGTATTTGCCAGTCTTCAAAGGTGTCGACCCGGTTGGAAAGGTATTAATGTTCAAAATTAATGATTATCTCGAAATAAAAGATATCCACATTCCATATGCGTATCTAGATGAATTCTGCATTGCTTTTGAAAAGTTGCTAGACAACCATTCCGATCAGTTAGTTGATGTTGCAGTCCTATCGCAATTCAACGGAGTTTCTGTCACCGAATTAGACGAGAATCTGAGACTTGCCCTCCAAAGTATTGGATTTAAGCTTGCAGGAGAACGAATGATTCGAGGTGGAATTGTTGACCCGCAACCAAGAGAAATTGCTGAGCGCGCACTTTTCCATCGCCACCATCTACACCAAGCTTCGAGACTTGAAAATGAAATTGATGCACTAGAAAGTGTTCAAGAGATAAGAGATGACTTCGGGTTGCGAGGGCGGTCTGAAGTCTACAGGGTGAGTCTCAAAAACATGGCTAGCGCTCATAGGTTGCATCAAGGAATTAATCTCCGAGGTCATCAGGTATGGGCATCATATGATCACTTCTCTACCTTGCTTGCAATAAGAGGAGAGGAAATTGATGAAGACTTGGTAGATATTGTAGAATTCTTTCAGAGCAATAGCGATCCGAACCTTTTCATGGAAAGGCATGGTCTAAAGCGGTCTGAGTTTAGAAAATTAATACAGCCGCTGTTGCGAAGTGGCCACATGGTTCAAGATTACCGAGGAGGTTTCCGTTCAGTTAACCCTAGAAAAGGGTTAGACCGTATCATACTGAGAAGAGAGTATCTGAGGAGGTTAGTATCCGACTATCCAGTGATTACTCTAAAACAATTCATAAGACTTGCAGGAACTCCGTTTAAGCCCGAGGAACTTAAGGCGATTCTGACCGAATTTGAACAAGATTCAACATTGATTAAAGGATTCCTTATTCAAGATTTACACGAGGTCTGTTGGGGCCGAAAGGATTTGTTAGATGACGCGAAAAACGTTCCTCCAATTCGTGATTTCGTAATCCCCCCCTCGGACCCAATCGCACCATATTTTTCCGAGGTTCTAAAGCAGCGCTTCGGGTTTGGTAGCGCTTACTTAGTTTTCAGAAACGCAGAACCAGTTGCTGCTTTTAAGGCAAACACTCGAGACAAAACAATCGACGTAACCGACTATGAAGGTTCCGAAAAAGGATGGAGAGTAGTCAAGGAATTTGCCTGGGAGCACCAAATGCCTCTGAAGACTGACTTGCGAATCGGTGGTAAAAAGCGAAAGTGATTTTAATTTTAAACAACAAATCAAAGCAACAAATTGAATTTTCGGATGTATTAGTTTTAATAACCATTAGGACTTAGCAATTTCATGAACAATAAGGCGTGTTTGCTGGCGGGAATTTTTGTCTTAGTTGCATTTAGCCCGTTGGTTGTCACCTCCTCAGCAGATGATCATCACGAAATAGAAATTTTATCAACAGAAATAAATCCCAGCAATAACCACACCTACCATTTATTATCGGCATCTTCTTGGACAGAGGCTGCAAATGCCGCAAGAAGCCTAGGAGGTTTCTTAGTGACAATAAATGATGAGACTGAAGATTCCTGGATATTCGAAACATTCGCCTCCACAAATGACACTACAAGACATATTTGGATAGGCCTGAGTGATTCTGAAGACGAGGGTAATTATCAATGGCAGGATGGAACGCCATTTATCTATCGCAATTGGGGTGATGGGCAACCTGGTGATGGTGAGGATGAGGACTACATCCACATTACTGGAACAAATATGGGTTCGATTGAACCATCAACTTGGAATGACCTAGAAAATGACCCTCAATATTTCCCCGTATACGGCGTAGTCGAAGTAGGACAAGCAGCAGATTACAGTCTCAGATTTGATGGTTACAATGACTTCGTCATTGTTGATGATGACTTCCCAAGTTGGAATGGTAATCTAATTTTAGAGGCATCGGTGAACATACACGATACCTCTGGTATTCAATTTGTCACAATGTTAGGCGATTATGGATGGGGGTTGTATATTAATGACGGATACCTTGCATATTCCAACGAATATTCTATTTCGAGGAACCCTACTTCCATAGTCCCAATAGCAGAAGACGAGTGGACTCACATTAAGGTGCAGATTAATTCTGGGCAAGGTGGAGAATTCTTTATTGACAACTTGTCCGCTGGAACCTTCGATGCAAATTATTCACAGATACCATACGGTGACTTTGGGTCGAATGACTGTTTCCAATCTGGAGAAGACTGTGATGAACTATATATCGGCAGAATGGGAGCAGGATGTGATTGCAACTATCTGCGAGGAATGTTAGATGATTTGATGATAGGGAACAATTCGTATAAATCAGTCTGGACCTTTTCCGAAGGAGAAGGAGAATATACAGAGGACAATCTAGAGCGTGAAGGTTTCATTGATGGAGCATCATGGGTAATGCCTGATGGAACGATAGTTGCGCAAGCTGTGGAATTAGAAAACGATGAAGACTACACAACAGAAATTGACGCTGGGGAAACTCTCTTGTTTTTTATGGAGATTCCTGAAAATACTAGATTCCTTATTCTGAATATTTACTCATGGGGATTTGATGAATATGATGAAGAGGAGGAATATGATGAAATTGAATATGAAATTTTTCTGGCTAAGGATAGAGTCCCCACAGATTGGGACCACGACCACGAAATAATTGTGGATAATTATTACGGAATCTATGCTTATGAATACTTCGAGTGGCCTGAGGAGGGAATATATTGGCTAACTGTGAATACAAATTATCCGAACGAAGAATTTGAAATCTACGCATATTGGGAGGAAGCTCCTGAACCTCCTGAACTCGACGAGATGACTGAACTGAATGATGGTATAGCAGTAGTCGATCAAGAGATTCCGCGTAACAGTGGAGACTCTTTGTATTACTACGTAGAATTGGAAGATAACTTGGCAGAATTGCGAGTTAAGACATGGGGTGACAGAGGTAATTGTGATTTACACATTGCTAAGGATGTTTTACCTTTTTATGACGACTACTATTGGATTGGTTTTGAAAATGAATTCGACGCGGAACTTAAGCCAGTTGAACTCGGAGAAACCCAAACATCAGATAGTTCAATCAGTCAAGGAAATCAGGAAATCGTACAGATATTTGATGCAGAACCTGGTATTTACTATGTCATGCTAACATCAAATTCAGGGTGTAGAGATGTTTCCATACAAGCGGATTTTACCTACAGTCCGGAAAATATTGAACCAGAATCTGCCGTGGAATTAACCCCTGGAATACCATATGGACCACTGAGCGGATTTGAAGGTCTCGATCAGTATTTCTTCATTGAAGTTCCACCAGATGTTGAAAGACTTGAGGTCGATCTTAACAATGGTGCAGGGGAGGCTAAATTAATGATGAGACTTGAAGAATTCCCTACATGGTCCACATATGACATGCACTCCAATACTCCAGGAGCAGGAGATAAGATTGGATTTAACGACCCCACTCCCGGTAAGTGGTATATCCTACTAGGAAGTGAGCAATATTACAGTCGTGTTGACATTACTGCATC
>CESW01109749.1_pt1 | contig 26684 bp, 30 predicted proteins | sample 531171 | NCBI WGS metagenome assembly CESW01 (sample SAMEA2621859, study PRJEB7988) | marine metagenome | biome: marine biome (ENVO:00000447); feature: surface water layer (ENVO:00002042); material: "saline water (ENVO:00002010), including plankton (ENVO:xxxxxxxx)" | depth 5 m
ATGTGGATTGTAGGTGAAGATATGCCTCAAGCTAACAACAGAATAACTTTAGGATCTGCAAAAGACGCTTTCGGTCTACCTGCTCCTAACGTTCACTTTGATGATCATCCGAATGATACTGCAATGAGAAATCATGCTTATGAAAAAGGTGAAGCAATCTATAAAGCTGTTGGAGCAAAACAAACATACAGAGTTACACCTTATCCACACACACACAATCTTGGTTCAATGAGAATGAGCGCTAAGGCAAATGATGGTGTTGTAGATAAACACGGCAGATGTCATGATGTGAAAAACCTTTTCGTGTCAGACGGCTCTGTCATGACAACAGGTGCAGCATGTAACCCAACTTTAACGATTACCGCATTAGCAATAAGACAAGGTGAATACCTTGCTGAACAACTAAAAAAAGGTAACGTTTAATTACTAATTTAAAAAGGCCCCATATTTACATATGGGGCCTTTTTTTTCTCTCATTATTATCTAACCACAAATCAACTAGTTAAAAAATTTTATATCAATTCTTAAAACTAAGTATTAGTTTGATAATAAATAACTTATAACATGAAAAATATTATAATAATCGGAGCAGGGGCAATGGGCTCAGCTTTTTCAATCCCATGTATTGAAAATAATAATAAGGTTACCTTAATAGGAACTCATATTGAAGATAATTTAATTGAAATAATCAAATCTAATAATAAATTACATCCAAAATTAAATATCAGGCTTCCTTCTAAGCTTCACATTGAAAAAATCAATAAACTTAAAGATCTAATGCAGAATAAGCCAGATATATTAGTGGTTGGAGTAAGCTCAGTTGGAATAGATTGGTTTGTGAATCAAGTTGCTGACAAACTAGAAAAGAATACATCGATTGTGTTACTTACCAAAGGTCTTTCAATTGTAAATAAAAAATTAAGCACACTGTCAGATAAAATTAGAAAATTATTAAATGATAAAGGGATTAAATCTATAAATATTTCTGCAATCAAAGGACCATGTTTAGCGGCTGGTTTGGCTAATAAAATTAGAACAAGCACATTAATTGCAAGCAATGATATTTCTCAGGCTAAAAATTTACAAAAAATAATTACAACAAATTATTATTCAGCAGAAACTTCCGTAGATTTAAATGGTGTAGAACTATGTGGCGCAATTAAAAATATATATTCAATGGTTATAGGTGCTTCAGAGGGATTAAGCAGTCAATCAAGAAACAATGAAATTAAATCTAAATATTTTCATAATACAGCTGCTTCCTTAATTCATAAATCTGTTTCAGAAATGTCAAAATTTGTTAAACATTATGGAGGTAAACAAGATAGTGTCTATGGATTAGCTGGCCTTGGTGATTTATATGTAAGTGCTATTGGTGGAAGAAATAGTCGAATGGGAAAATATTTAGGTGACGGATATTTGTACAAAGATGTCAAAAAAAAATTTATGAATGAAATTACAGTAGAGGGTGCTGAGCTTGCAATGGAAGTTGGTCCAACAATTAAAAAAGATTTAAATAAAAAAGATTTTCCACTAATGATGAGTATCTTGGATTGCATCTGCGATAATAAAAAATTAGAAATAAACTGGTGATTTTTTTATAATTAACTTTCGTTATGACAATTAAACTCTTAATCGTTGAAGGAAATTTACAAGAAGAAAATCAGAATTTTAAAAATGCAGGTATTGAGACTCACACGGAAAGTTTAAAAGACAGTCTAGCACATATTACAAATGATTTAGATATTGATGTTGTTAATCCTTCTGCAGATCCGAAAATTTTTGAAAATATTACAGATTTAGAAAAATATGATGGAACAGTTTGGGGTGGAAGTAGTTTAAATATTTATAATAATACCGATGAGATTAAGAGACAAATAATGTTTATGAAGGAATGTCAAAAAAAAATAAAAAAAATATTGGCAATTTGTTGGGGTATGCAGGTTGCAGTGGTAGCTGCCGGGGGAGAAGTTGAGAAAGCATCAAATGGATCTCATATTGGAATTGCATTTGATATTGAGTTAAATTTAAACGGTCAAAAACATCCAATTTATAAAAATAAACAGCATAAATTTTGTTCACCAGCTTTTAATTTTGATGAAGTAGTGACTCTACCAAAAGATACAATTTTATTAGCTTCTAATAAGGTAAACAATATATCAAGTATTTCTTTCAAATCCGAAAAAAGTGAAATATGGGGAATTCAATATCATCCAGAAATTAAATACGAAAAAATGATAGAACTAATTAATTTTAGGAAAGACAGGCTCATAAATCAGAGAAAAGCTTTTAAAACATATAGTGAGATTGATCATCATATAAGTTTAATTAAAAATGAATTATCAAGATCAGATATAAATCATAGAATGCTAGAGTTAAAAAATTGGTTAGGAAGCATAAATGGAAATTAAAACAAAAAACGACATTGTTGAATATTTTGCATCAGGAATTAAACAAGATAAATTAATAGGTGTAGAGAATGAACAGTTTTTATTTAATACTAAAACTAATAAAAGGGCTGAATATAGAAACGTTAAAGAATTACTAAAAATTTTTATTAATAAATTTGGCTGGCAAGAAATTAAAGAAAATGAAAATTTAGTAGGTTTAAAGTATAATGGTAAGTCAATATCACTAGAACCTGGAAATCAAATTGAATTATCCGGCGATAAGTTAAAAAATATACATGAGGTTTGTGTAGAATTATATAATTTTCAAAAAGAATTAGACTCTGCTTGTTTTGACACAAATTTAATAAATGTGGCGACAGGTTATGATCCTATTACTAGATTAAAAGACGTTCCCAATAATCCAAAAGTGCGTTATAAAATAATGACAAATGAAATGCCAAAAGGTGGCGAGTTAAGTCTAAATATGATGTATCAAACGTCAGGCACTCAGGTCAACATGGACTACAATTCTGAGGAAGATTTTAAAAAAAAATTTAAGTTGATGTCTTATTTAACACCTTTAACTATTGGTATTTTTGCAAATTCAGCAATCTTCGAAAATAAACCTAGTGGTTTTGTTTCATACAGAGCAAAAGTTTGGCAAAATACTGCAAGAGCAGGTCTACCAAAATTATTTTTAGAAGATATGGATTTCGAAAAATATGCAGATTTTATTATTAAATTTCCATTATTATTCATTGAAAAAAATAACTCTTATCAATTTGGAGAAAATCAAACATTCAAAGATTTTATGGAAGGTAAATTAAAATCTCATAATTCTTTACCTTCAAGTAAAGATCTTGGAATACATTTAAGTACAATATTTACTGAAGTAAGGCTAAAAAAATATTTAGAAGTAAGATCAATCGATGAATGTGAATGGGATTGTCATTGTGCAGGTCCTGCTTTTTATACTGGTTTAATTTATGGAAATCTTGATGAATCCTTGGATATTATTAAAAAATGGGATCAAAATGAAATTTTAAATGCTTACTATGATTCACCTAAAAATGGATTAAAAACAACAATTCATAATAAAAGTATCTTAGATTGGGGTAAAATTTTTTTAGATATTTCAAGAGATGGTCTGAAAAACAGAAACTTTTTAAACAATAATAATCAAGATGAAACAATCTTTTTGAAAAATATTGATAATATTATTAAAGAAAGAAAAACTAGAGCGGAAAGAGTATTAGAAAAGTTAAAATAATGGTGCAAAAAATTTTAGCAATACAGGGTAATTCTTTTAAGAAGCTTAATATTATTACAGACACAACTTATCTGTTAGCTTTGGAGGCACAGAAAAGAAATTATCAAATTTATTGGTATGAGACGAAAGATGTAAGTTTCTTAAGGTCCAAGCTAATTGCAAATATTCATCATATAAGATTTCTAGAAAATCAAAAAAAATATTATAAGGTTTTATCAAAAAAAAAATTTGAACTAGATAAATCTAAATTTATATTAATTAGACAAAATCCACCTTTTAATATAGACTATATTACTTCCACATTGTTTTTAGATACAATTAAAAATAAAGTTAAAATTGTAAATAATCCAACTTCCATTAGAAATATATCTGAGAAATTATTTTCAATCAATTTTAAGAAATTAATGCCCCCAACAATATTTACAAACAATTTATCCGAAATAAAAAAGTTTATAAATACTCACAAAAAAATAGTTTTAAAACCCATTCACGGATACGCGGGCAAAGATATAATCTTTATAAACAGATCGACAAAAGTTAAAAAAATTCACAAATATATAAAAAAATTTAATCATATTATGGTTCAAAAATATTTACCAGGTATTAAAAAAGGCGATAAAAGAGTTTTTATTATTAATGGAAAAGTTAAAGGTGCAATAAGTCGTATACCATCTTCAAATTCAATTTTATCAAATTTATCCCAAGGTGGCAAAGCCGTAAAAACTACTCTTAGCTCCAAGGAATTTAAAGTTTCAAAACAAGTTGCTAAAGTTCTAATAAAAAACCAAATTTTTTTTGCTGGAATCGACCTAGTTTCTGGGTACTTGATTGGTGACATAAATGTTACATCGCCAACAGGACTTCCTCAATTTAAAAAATTGGCAGGTATAAATCTCGGCAAGTATTTTTGGGATGAATTAGAAAAATCAAAATAATCCTTCAACCTGTCCTTTTTTATTTAATTTAATTTTATCTGCAGCTGGAACTTTTGGCAAACCTGGCATTGTCATAATTGAACCGCAAATTACAACAATAAACTCAGCACCAGAAGATAATCGAACATCTTTAATTGGTATAAGATAATCAGACGGTGCACCTTTTAACTTTGGGTCTGTAGAAAAACTATATTGAGTTTTTGCTACACAAACTGGAAAATTTCTATAACCACTACTCTCAAAAAATTTAAGTTTTTTTTTAATTTCATCTGTTGCCTCAACTCCATTTGCTCTATAAATTTCTTTTGCAATAATATCTATTTTTTCCAACAGGCCTTTATTGTCTTTGTATAAAAATTTAAAGTTTTGTTTTTTTTTACTCTTGCAAATTTTCACAATATTTTCTGCTAAGTTTAATATTCCTTTACTCCCTTCGGCCCAGTGTTTACAGTTATTAACTTTTACATTTAATTTTTTACAAAAATTTTTTATTAATTGAATTTCTTTATCTGTATCTAAAATAAAATGATTTATTGCAACAATTGGCTCAATACCAAATTTCTTGATATTGATTATATGTCGATCCAAATTCAATAAACCTTTTTTTAATGCATTTAAATTTTCTATTTTTAATTTCTCTTTTTTTACACCACCGTGCATTTTCAAAGCGCGTACAGTTGTCACTATTACCACACAACTTGGTTTTATTTTTGCTTTTCTGCACTTAATATTTAGAAATTTTTCAGCACCAAGATCTGCACCAAAACCAGCTTCAGTAACTACATATTCTGCTAATTTTAATGCAGATTTTGTTGCTATAACTGAATTACAGCCATGAGCGATATTTGCAAATGGTCCACCATGTATTATTGCAGGGTTATGCTCTAAACTTTGTGTAATATTGGGTCTTATCGCTTCTTTAAGAAGAACTGTCATAGGACCCTGAGCATTTAAGTCTTTTGCATAAATCGGCTTGTTATTTTTGTTATAAGCGATCGTAATATTACCAATCCTTTTTTCTAAATCTAATAAATTATTAGACAAGCAAAAAATTGCCATTACCTCAGATGCTACTGTTATGTCAAATCCATCTTCTCTTGCAAAGTCCTTTGCAACTCCTTTAGTATTTATGTCAACAAATCTTAAAGAACGGTCATTCATATCCATTACCCTTTTCCAAACGATTCTTTTTTCGTCTATATTGAGTTTATTTCCCCAATAGATATGATTATCCATCATTGCTGAAAGAAGATTATGCGCAGAAGTTATAGCATGAAAATCTCCAGTAAAATGTAGATTTATTTGCTCCATTGGCACGACTTGAGCATTACCACCGCCAGCCGCTCCGCCTTTCATTCCAAAAGATGGTCCAAGACTAGGTTCCCTTAAACAAACAATTGATTTTTTTCCAATTTTATTAAGACCGTCATTAAGACCAACTGAAGTAGTTGTCTTTCCTTCCCCTGCTGGGGTCGGCGTTATAGCAGTCACAAGTATCAAATATCCATCTTTTTTTTTTTTTAACTTGTTTAAAAATTCAAAATTTATTTTTGCTATATATCTACCCATTGGGCTAAATGCATTGGGGTTATCGGGTACGTTTATTTTCTTTAAAATTTTTGTGATTGGTCTAAGTTTACATCTTCTTGCAATTTCTATATCTGATTTTATTTTTTTCATTAACTTAGTCATTTAACGGTGTTTATACTTTATTTATTAGCTTTTAAAGAAATAATTTATATTGGACTTTTATTTGTTAAGTACATATCTTAAGTAATGAAAAAAAATTTTAGATTTTTTGATAATAGGCAAAAGTATCTTCTTTTTGTAACTACAACCAATGAAAAAAATAAGATTGCTGATGCTTTAAAGCCTGTAATTAAACAACTGAAGCCCAAAAGTCCTGCTTTAAAGATCTTTGATGCTGGAATGGGTGATGGATCATTACTTATGAGTGTAATGAGGCAATGTCATCAAAAAATGCCAAACATACCTTTGCTGGTTGCCACAAAAGAAATAAGTATGGAGGATGTCAGACTAGGTTTAGAAAAACTCCCTGACAGATTTGCTGAGCATAAAAACACTGTGTTTGTAATTTCAAATTTAAATTATATAGAGTCTACTTCACTACAATCAAGAAACATGAAAAAACAGAAAAAAATGAATTGGAAAGTAGTAAAGTTAAAAGGGAATTCATCACTAGATTTTTCTAATCAATTAAGGAAATTAAATCAAGAATTTCTAGCAAAAAAATGGCTGGTTGAAACTAATCCAAAAACAGGCACATCTACTTATAAAGAACCATCTGTGATTGTGATTTATAGAAAAGACCAAGAATTTGTTCTTCAAAATATTATACCAAAAAAAAATAATGGTAAAAACGATTATGACTTGATTATTGCATCTCAACCTTATCGTTCTAGAGTAACTGCTGAAAAAAAAGTAAAATATGTTATAGATCCAATGCTAAATTCTTTAGCAAAAAAAGGAAAATTAGTAGTAGTGCATGCATGTGGTGGTGATCCTGCACATAAAATAATAAAAAAAATATGGCCTAAAGAAAATCCGTTTCCTTACTTATTCTCGTCAATAGAAAAGTATATTAAATTAAATACAGAAAAATCCTTTTTAAAAAAGATAAAATTTCACAAAGTTAAAAAAATTAATTATGTTTTAAGAGCTTTACCCAATGAAATAAGTGGTGGTATTGCAACCTCTTTAATTTTTTCTGCGTGGAATGCTGCCGTATATGTCAATCAAATTTCTGATGAACAAATTTTCAAGGCCGAAAGATCTAAAAATTATCAAAAAATTGTACAACAAATAGTTAACAAATATAAGGGTCTTTATTTTAACAACGAATTATTAGTCATTGAAAAAAAATAAATTACGTACTTTTAATTGTTTAAGCATAGATAATTTAATAACAAAAATTTTATTATCAAATGAGCTCAAATTCACCATATATCTCATTTTTAAATAATTGTATTAATTTATCATAATGTATAAATATAATATGGTAAAAATAAAAGTTTATTTATATGTTTTGATTTTACTCCTAAGTAGTTGTTACCAATCTACAACTTCACTTGTAGGACCTACAATAACACTTAGTACATCAGGTAACGTTGTTCAATCAGCTACCTCGTATTCATTTAATGAGGTAATTAATAAAACAACTGGCGATTATCCAATAGGACACATAAAAAACAAAATCGATAACAAACAAAGTTTAAGTAAGTCTAATAGAATTAATAATGACCTAACAAATCTTTTGAAAGAACATTTGTTTAAAACTAGGAAAATTTTAAGTAGTAAAAATAATTAATTTAAATATCTAACTTATAATATTTTGAGTTTGGATCATCTAAATAGTGTGCAAAAGGTTTGCAAATTTGAAATCCACAACTTTTAAATAGTTTTCTAGCTGGTAAAAAAAAATCTCCAGCTCCTGTTTCTACACTGATGGTTTTGATTTGGATTTTTCTTGCTTCTTCAATTAAACTATAAATTATGGATTTTCCTCTACCTTTTTTCCTAAATTCATCATTTACTCTTATGGATTTAAATTCTCCATGATGTTTGCTTAAAATTTTAAGAGCTCCACAACCTATAAGTTTATTATTTTCCCAAATGCTCCAAAATTTAATACTCTTGTGTTGTAAACCCTCAATATCCAAAACATGAGTGCTACCCTTAGGAGAAACTTCTCTTAATTCTAAGAAGTGCTTTTTAAGAAGATTATTAACTTTTCTATCTTTAAAATTATCCTTAATTATTTTCATTACAAGATTTATTTTAATATCTCTGCAAGAGATCTAAATTCTCCTATTTTGAAAATAATTGCATCTTCTTTTTTATAACCAAAAATTTCTGCATTATTTTTAAATCTTTTAGGCGGGTCCATTATCGGTTCTAAAGAAAGTACAAATGTACCCCAATGAGTTCCTAATACTTTTCTGCTTTTAAGATCTTTTGCAACTTGAAGTGCCTCTTCTGGATTAGTATGATAAATAGATTTTTCAAACATTGGTCTAAAGTCATATGCTCCAATATTGATCATAGTAAGATCAATTGGACCATATTTTTGACCTAATTCTCTGTAAATTTTACCATAGCCAGTGTCGCACGCAAAAAGTATTTTTTTATCTTTGTATTCAATAAGAAAATTTCCCCATAGTGTTTTATTAGTATCGGTTAGGCTTCTTTTTGACCAGTGCACAGCAGGAAGAAGTGTTATTTTTAACTCATTTACTAATTCAGTTTCATACCAATCTAATTCATTTATTTTACTATAATTGTTTTTTTTAAAATATTTACCAAGTCCTAAAGGAACAATAATATTTGAGTTTTTGTAAGGAAAATTCTTTATTGTTTTAATGTCTTGGTGATCATAATGATTGTGAGTTAACAGTAACAAATCAATCTTAGGAATTTCATTAAGCTTTAGTGCTGGCTCAGTATACCTTTTAGGACCAAAAATAAATGGACCAACATTTTTTGAAAACACAGGATCAGTAATAATTGTTGTTTTACCTAATTTAATTAGGAAAGTAGCATGTCCTATCCATCCAATATAGTCTTTGTTCTTAAATGAGCTAATATTTTTTAGGACCTCACTTTTTTCAACTATATGGTATTTTGGAATAGTCATATCTAATTTTTTTTTTTCAGTATTAAAAGTTTTCCACGACCACTTTACATTTCTACCTCTCTCAGGAGATCCCTCTGGATTTTTAAATTTTCCGTTTTTTAAATGGTGTGATTTATTATTCATAGAATTATTATTTGAAAAATATAATTAATAATTTAAGAAATAAATATTTTTCATCAACTTTCAATAATGGTTAAATGTCCCATTTTTCTTTTAGATTTAACTTTTTTTTTAAGATAATCAAAAAAAAACTCTTTTTTATTATATTTTTTTTCTCTATATTTATTTATTTCATTTCCAATAATATTTATCATTTTAGCATTACAAATTTTTTTTAGCTTTATTTTCTCTAATTCACAAACAGCCCGAAGATGGTTCTCAAATTGACTTATATTGTATGCATTAATTGTTAAATGCCCTGAATTATGTACTCTTGGAGCTATTTCGTTTACTAATAGTTCGTTTTTTTCGTCAATAAAGTATTCGACACACAATGTGCCAATATAATTAAGTTTTTCTACAATCTTTTTTGCCCAATTTTGTGATTTTAATTGCAAGTCTTCATTAATTTTAGCTGGTATAAATGAATATCTTAAAATTTGTTCCCGATGTAAATTTTCAATAGGTTCATATATTTCATATTCGTTTTTTGAAAATCTAGTAATAATGACTGATATTTCTTTTTTTAATTTAACTTTTTTTTCTAAAATAAATTTTCTATCAAAACTAATTTTTAATTTATTTAATTCATTTAAAGTATTAATTTTATATTGTCCTTTACCATCATAACCAAATTTTCTAGTTTTAAGAATACCTGGCAAAAATTTTCTGTTATTCTCAATATCAACCTTTTTTAAGATTTTAACATAAGCTGTGGTTCTTATATTATTTGAATTTATAAAGTTTTTTTCTAAATATCTATCTTGAATTAATTTATTAATTTGAGGCTTTGGATTAACAGGTTTAACTTTGTTTAAATAAGATAATATTTTAAAAGGTATATTTTCAAATTCAAAAGTAATCCTATCAACTTGTGAGAGAAATTCTTTAATATTTTCATTATCACTATAACTAGAAAAAACAAATTTATCTGCAAAATTTTTAGCAGGAGCATCTACATCATCACTTATAACTACTGTTTTTACATTTAAACGTTTTGCAGCCATACACAACATACTACCTAGTTGACCGCCTCCAATAATACCCAAGGTTATCTTACTCATACACTATATAGGTTTTTTTTTCACAGATTTTGATTGTTTGACTCTCCAATTAGCCAAATATTTTTTAATTTTTTTATTTTGTAATCCAATAATTGAAGCTGCATAAAGACCAGCATTAATTGCTCCATCTTTTCCTATTGCAACTGTTCCAACTGGAATTCCTTTAGGCATTTGAGCAATTGATAATAGACTATCTAAACCTTTTAATTTTTTGCTTTCTATTGGTACACCAATTACGGGTATAGTTGTTAATGATGCTATCATTCCTGGCAAATGTGCAGAACCACCTGCACCAGCAACAATGACTAAATAGTTTTTTTCTGCCTTTTCAGAAAATTGAAACATTCTTTTCGGTGTTCTATGTGCTGAAACGATTTTGACTTCATAATTTATTTTTAATAATTTTAGTATTTTACAACAATATTTCATTGTAGAATAATCAGACTGGCTACCCATAACTACAGCTACTTTATGTAAATTCTTTGTTTTCATTATATTTTTTTATCAATAATTTAATAATTAATATATATTAAATAGGTAAATAAATTTTAACAGATTATGAGCAAAAAAAAAGAAATTACAACAACCTCAAGAAATAATGAGCTTAATGAAATTTGTGAAGAATGCAAAGCAAAAAATATTAGCGTCATTCATAATTTAATTCTTACTGGTTTTAAAATTTGCGACTCTTGCAGGATTTCTAAAACTATATTCCCTATTTAAGTAACGCTACTAACAGGCAAAGTATTTATCTTACTCATCACAAATGAAACTGACAAAATTGCCAGTATTAAGAATGATAAGAATATGATACCAAATGATTTAAAGTTTGATTTCAATTGTAATATCTCCTTAGTTGAAATTATTAATGAAGCAAATATCCACAATTGTGTGATAAATATTATTGGCATTACTAAATCTGGCGTAATAGCAAAAAATCTTAAAAGACCAGGTGCATGAGCATAACCTACAGCTATCAAAGTTTTTTTAAATGTTACTTTGGTATCTTTATCAGGAAATAGCTTTACACCTATAACGAATATTAAAATTGCCCAAATAAACCAAGTAAAAACGGCAGTAATAGCTGAGAGACTAATTGATGTTTTGTAAAAAACATTTGCTGCAATTGCTCCAGCAATGCCATCTAAAATCATTATTATTGCAGCAAAATAAATTGCTGCTTCATTGTAACTTTTATTTTCTATGTATAAACTTTTATCTAATCTAATAGACCTAAATATTGTATTCAAAAATTGAGCAAACATAATTATTTTTTGTTATTTTTTTCTATAAAAGAAGCTTTTAATGGAAATACTAATAAAATGACAGCAATAATAAAACGAAAAAATAGTATTATAATATTTGTCATATTTTTTTTAATTAATGCTAATTTCTAAATCTTTTAATTAGAAACTTCTCTGGTATTAGGATTGTAAGATTCTGTAAAAGGAATATCTACCACTACTGCGTCAACAGGTTGATCTCCTTTTTCACAATACTTTTTAGGTAGATGGATTTTAAATTTATCTCCAAGTTTGCCTTTTGGAAAACCATTTTTATTTACATTTCCGTCAAAAGGAACATACCCCATGGCAATATTAGTACCTTTTTCTGGATGATACCAAGGAGATGTTAAAAACCCAATTGGTTTTTTTCCATCCTTTGATATTAACCAAAAATCAGGAGCGTATTCTTCAATGGGCTTCCCACCTAATTCTAATCCAACTAATTGAAGTTTATATGGTTTTTTCCCTTTTAATAAATCTTCTTTCATCTTTTCTAAAGCATCTTTACCAATATAATCACCTTTTTTGGCCCACTCACCTTTACCTGACAATGATACTTGATATCCCAAGTTACACTGAAAAGGATTATGTTCATTATCCATGTCTTGTCCCCAAGATAAAATTCCAGCTTGAATTCTTCTATGGTGCGCTGGTGCTATAACCATCAAGTTATGTTTTTTTCCTGCTTTAAGGACTGCATTCCACATATCTTCTGCGTACAGAGTTGCATTAATCAAATAAATTTCATATCCTGCCTCACCAGAAAAACCTGATTGAGATATTATACAGTTCCTTCCACCAACTTTTGCTTTTGCTAGACCATAATATGGCATATTTTCTAAATTAACCTGACTTCCAATTAAATCTTTCATTAATGCTTTAGATTTTGGTCCTTGTATTTGTACAGGGCATGCATCAATCTCATCAATCTCAACATTAAATCTCTTGCTAGCATTTACTCCTTGAAGATACAAACCTATATCACTATCTGATAAACTAAACCAAAACTCATCTCTTGATATTCTTAACAGTATAGGATCATTTAAAACTCCACCTTTGTAATTACAAAGAATTACATAACGTGCTCTCATTGGAGAAATTTTAGTAGCATCCCTGGTAATTACATAATCAGTAAATTTTTCTGCATCTGGTCCTTTCACTCTTATTTGTCTTTCTACAGCAACATTCCACATCGTTACATGTTTTTTTATTGCTTTATACTCCACCATCGCACCACCTTTTTCAGGTTTAACATACCCTCTTGGATGATAAATCCTGTTATAAACTGTAGCCCTCCAACATCCAGCTTTCATTGATAAATGCCAATATGGTGACTTCCTTACTCTAGTAGACATTAATAACTCTACCTTAGTAGGGCCGCTCTGTCTCAAATTATATGGCACTATTCTGTCAGTCTGATCTACACTAGTTGTGTGAAAAACTTTTGAATAATTAACTTTTTCAATAATTCTACTTGGAGATAATTTGTTGTTTAAACTCTTTTTAATAACTCTTTTTTTCTTTTTTTTAGGCATAATTATTCTCCTTTAACCAGTTGTTTGTTTCTTTTAATTCACCAAATGTATAAATATGGAAGTGTTTTGTGTAATGTTTAATATTATTTATAAGATCATTGGGATCCTTTGGTTTTATTAAATCTATTGCTTTGCTAAAATTAGATTTGATAAAATTGATTGAATTTTTTGCACCAACTATATTTGCGAACTTAATCAAACTTGAAATTTTCATAGGCCCAGTTATACCAACATGTACTGGGATGTTCTGCTTAGAAATAAAATCAATAATTGGTTCAGTTTGCATTAACCATTGCGTTACAATGTAATCTGCATAAGGTTTTTTATCAATCATTGCTTTTTTTAATGTTTCGTCGGATATATCAGGACTCCCCTCTGGATGTCCAGCAATTCCTATCTTCATTTTCTCAAAATAACCAGTCTCCAAAAGTTGAAATGAACTATCAAATTTTCCCATTGGCTCTCTACCTCCGCCTATCACGAGAGCTTGTTTAACGCCTCCCTCTCTACACATCTTAGTATATTCTTTTAGTTGTGCTTCATCGACCATCGATCTTGCTGGAAAATGAGGGACTGGATTAAAACCTTTTTTGATTAATTTAATTGCCTGTTGCGCCGTCTCCTTAAAATCACCACCAGGTAGCATTGTGATATAAACATCCTTTAATGCTGGCAGTGTATCTAAATTTGTTTTTGGTCCAATTTCTATAGAAAAATTCATTGTTAGATCATTATTTATTTTAAATATTCTGTCTATATAAATATTAATACATCTTTATCTTTAATATAGTGACAATTTGAACTGATACTTAATCACACTTTTATTAGATATATTAGGTCATGAATTTAAACAAAAAAACAGGTTTATTTAATGAGACCAGACAAAGATCTATAAAGATTATTGAAAACTTAAGTCCTGAGGATATGAATATTCAATCTATGGAAGATGCTTCCCCATTAAAGTGGCATCTTGCCCATACCACCTGGTTTTTCGAGCATTTTGTAGTTTCAAATTTTAAAAAAAATTTTAAACCGTTTAATGAAAAATACAATTATTTGTTTAATTCCTATTATGTTCAATCAGGTCCTAGATATAAAAGATCTCAAAGAAGTTTAATTTCAAAACCAAACATAGACGAAGTTTTAGAGTTTAGAAAAAAAGTAGATATAGAAATTAATGATTTGATTAATTCAAATAATTCTGTTGCTAAAATTGTTGAATTAGGTTGTCATCACGAAATGCAACATCAAGAGTTAATGTTAACAGATTTATTACATGGTCTTAGTTTTAACCCTTTATTACCCGTTTACAATAAGCAAAGTTTGGAGACAGAGAATACTATCAAAGAGCAAAAATGGGTTGACTTTGAAGGAGGGATTAAAAAAATAGGTGCATTAGAAAAAAAATTTTCATTCGATTGCGAAAAACCACGTCATGATACACTTATTCACCCATTTAGATTGTCCAACAAACTTGTAACCAACGGTGAGTGGATAGAGTTTATTAATGATAATGGATATTCCAAAGCTCCATTGTGGATGATAGACGGATTTACAATTTGCCAAAATGAGAAATGGATTGCACCTTTATATTGGTGGAATGAAAATGAAGAATGGTTCCATTACACTTTGAATGGTCCAAAAAAAATCGATTTAAATGCACCAGTAAATCATATTAGTTTTTACGAGGCAGATGCTTATGCTAGATGGAAAAGCAAGAGACTGCCAACAGAATTTGAGTGGGAAATATCTTCAAGTTCAAATATCTCAGGGAATTTTCTTGAAAAGGAAAAATTTGTTCCTGAGAGCGTAAATACAAATGAAAATATTTCGCAAATGTGGGGTGATGTTTGGGAGTGGACTTCATCCAGTTTTCTACCTTACCCTGGTTTTAAAATTAAAGAGGGACCATTAGGTGAATATAATGGTAAATTTATGTCAAACCAAATAGTTCTCAAAGGTGGATCTTGTTTTACTCCAGAGAACCAAATTAGAAAATCTTATAGAAATTTTTTCTATCCACATCAAAGATGGCAAATGTCAGGTCTAAGATTAGCTGAATGAAGAATTTTTTATACGAGGTTAATATTGGTTTATCTGGGAAAATTAAAAAATTAAATCCTAAATGGTTATATGATTTTAATGGATCAAAGTTGTTTGAGGAAATTACGAGGTTAGAGGAATATTACGTTACACGTACTGAGATAGAAATACTAAAAAAAAATAAAAAAGAAATAGCAAATTTAATTGGAGAAAAAGCTACAGTTATAGAACCAGGAGCTGGTGAAAGCAAAAAAATATCTATATTTTTAAAATCTTTAAAAAAGCCTAATTCTTACGTTCCATCAGATATTTCTAAGAAATATATACGAAAAGTTGGTAATAAATTAAAAAAAAAACTTCCTAAAATAAAAGTTAATCCAATGGTTGATGATTTTACTATGCGTAGCAAAATAGATAACAAAATTTTAAAAAATAAAAATATTGTAATTTTTTTTCCAGGATCTACTATTGGTAACTTTGATAGGAAAGAAGCTATTAAGTTTTTAAAAAATTTAAAGTTAAAATATAATCCCAAAAAACTAATTATAGGAGTGGATTTAATAAAAAAAAAATCAGTATTGCTTAAAGCATATAATGACAAAAAAGGTATAACTGCCAAATTTAACATTAATTTACTTAAAAGAATTAACAAAGAATTAAAAGGTAATTTTAATATAAAATCATTTAAACACACTGCGATTTACAACAAGAATAAAAATAGAATTGAAATGCACTTAGTATCTCTTAAAAAACAAAAAATTAAAATTCAAGATAAATATTATAAATTTAAAAAAGGAGAAACAATACATACTGAAAGTTCTCATAAATATAGCCCCAAATCATTCAGCAATCTAGCTAATAAATCAGGCTGGAAAGTAAAAAAAATTTGGACAGATATAAATAGACAATTCAGCGTACAATATTTAATTTAAGTTATGAAAATTATACTAATTATGGGATTACCTGGGGCTGGAAAAACAACTTTAGCAGATGCACTTTCTCCGATGTTAAACGCTAAAAGGTTGAATGCAGATGAAGTGAGAAAAACTGCAAACGATTGGGACTTTTCACCAGAGGGAAGAACTAGACAGGCTAGAAGAATGGCAGATTTTGCAATGAAATTAAAATTAGATGGCAATTATGTTATCGCAGATTTCATTTGTCCTACTCCAGAGGCAAGAAGTTTATTTCCTGCAGATTTTACAGTATGGGTTGATACAATTCAAAAAGGAAGATTTGAGGATACTAATCAAATGTTTGTAAAACCAAAAAAATATGATTTCCATGTTACCAGCCAAAATGCTAAATTATGGGCACCTAAAATATTTCAACAATTAAAAAAATAATATAGAAGGTGCTTATGACTTATTTATGGGATAGCAAAAAACCGACAGCACAAATGCTTGGGAGATGGCAACCATTTCATGATGGGCACTATGCATTATTTGAAGAAATAATAAAAAAAACTGGACAAGTTTGTATCCAAATTAGGGATGTTCAGGGCGTTGATGATAATCCATTTGATTTCGAGACAGTAAAAAAAAAAATAGAGGAAAAATTAAACCCAAAATTCGAAGGAAGATTTAAAATAATGCTAGTGCCTAATATAACTAATATTTGCTATGGAAGGGGCGTGGGTTACGAAATCGAGGAAATAATATTACCAGAAGAAATACAAAAAATATCAGCAACCAAGATAAGAAAAAAAATGCGTGATGATGGAGAACTCGAATAAAATGTCTACTCTATTGAATGATCTAGGTTATGGCATAAAAAATATAGTAATCAACGACCCTAAAACTTACAATTCACTATCTTTTAAAATGCTAGACTCACTAATCAATAATTTTAATAAATTAAATAATGATAAAAAGACCAATGTAATTATTATAAGTGGAAATGGAAGAGGTTTCTGCGCAGGTCACAACTTAAACGAAGTAAGAGGCTTAAAAGTCAAATCAAAATATTTAAAATTGTTTAATTTATGTTCAAAGTTAATGATTAATATAGTTGAATGCAGAAAACCAGTCATTGCTAAAGTGCATGGCTCTGCCTATGCAGCTGGATGTCAGTTAGCTGCAAGCTGTGATTTAACTTACAGTTCTAATGACGCTAAGTTTGCGACCCCGGGAGTAAATATCGGCTTATTTTGTAGCACTCCTATGGTTGCGGTAAGCAGAAAAATAAATAGAAAAAGAATGATGAAGATGCTACTGACTGGAGAACCAATTAATGCAAAATATGCAAAAGAAATTGGTTTAATTAATGATTATTATCCAAAATCAAAATTAAATAAAAAAGTTTTAGATATTGCAAAGGTTATTTCATCTAAATCTAATGCTTCAATTAAAATTGGCAAAAAAGCTTTTTATAAACAATTGGAGATGCCTTTAAAAAAGGCTTATTCATATACTAGTAAGATGATGACATTAAATATGATGAAACAGGACGCAAAAGAGGGAATATCCGCATTTTTAGGAAAAAGACCTCCAAAATGGAAAAATAGATGAGACAAGAAATAGAAATAATTTTAAAAAATTCAAAAACGATTGCTATGATTGGAGTTAGTTCTTTAAAGGAAAAAGAGGATAAAACGAATTTAAAAAGAAAACCTTCCACAATTGTAATGAAATATATGCAAGATTTTGGTTATAAAGTTATACCAGTTAACCCGTTTGCAGTTGGAGAAATAATACATGGCGAGAAAGTCGTAGCTAAACTTGGAGATATAAAGGATAAAATAGATATAGTTAACGTTTTTAGACCATCAAAAGAAACACCCGCAATAGCAGAAGACTCTGTAAAAGCTAATGCCAAAGTTTTATGGTTACAGTACGGAATTAAAAATGACGTGGCAGAGAAAATAGCTAATGGCGCAAAAATCAAATACATTTCTAATCGCTGCATTAAACAAGATTATCAAAATATTTTTCAAAAAGTTAATCCTGTCTTTCCAGCGCTAAAAAATTAAATAAACCGTAAAATGCTGAGAATTTTTTTAATTTTATTTTTACTCTTTAATACTAATGTTTTATCCAAAGAATTAAAAAAAGTTTATTTTGGTGGAGGATGCTTTTGGTGTATGGAAGAGTCTTTTGACAAAGCAAAAGGAGTATTAGACGTAATATCTGGATATTCTGGAGGAACAACTAAAAATCCGACATATAAGGAAGTTACTTATGGAAATACAGGACACTTTGAAGTGGTGGAGGTTATCTATAATAGCAAAATTACAAATTTTGAAAATTTACTAAATATTTTTTGGAAAAATATTGATCCTTTTGATAAAAATGGTCAATTTTGCGATAAAGGATACAGTTACAGATCAATTGTATTTTATAAAAATCAAGTACAAAAAAAAATAATAGAAAAGAGAATCAAAGAAATTGAAACTCAATATAACAAAACAGTAGTAACTTATGTTAGAAGTTTTGATAAGTTTTATAAAGCTGAGGATTATCACCAAAATTATTATCAAACAAACTTTATTAATTACTTACTTTACAAAAAAGGTTGTGGTAGAGAGAATAAATTAAATCAAATTTGGAAAAAATGAAAAATATTTTTGTTGTTTACGGTCATTATAATCAAAACTCATTCAATGCAGCTATAAAGAATACATTCACGGAGGCTGCTCAAAAAAAGGGGCATAATGTAGATTGTGTTGATTTATACAAAGAAAAATTTGACCCAGTTTACGCAGGTGAAAAACCTGATCATGTAGTTTTAGATCATCAAAATAGAATTGATAAATCTGACGTTATTGTTTTAGTTGCACCAATTTGGAATTATAGAATGCCTGCAATTGTTGAGGGTTGGATTGATAAAGTTCTGTCACCACCTTGGGCCTTTACTTTTAAAAAATTATTTGGGAATTACGGTTATCCGAAAGGAAACTTAAAAGGAAAAAAAGTAGTTATATTTTGTACATACGGTTCACCAAGATTTGCAGTCACTACCTTTTTTTTAAATATGCCTATTAGGCGATTAAAAAGAGGTGTTTTTTTTATATGTGGTATAAAAGATGTTCTCTATAAAAGATATTTTGAAGTACCCTTTGTTTCAGATGAAAAAAGAAAAAAATATTTGCAAGATGTAGAAAATACGGCAGCTAGTTTGTAATTTATTTTTTTAATTTACCAGAAAATTTTAAATTCTCAGAATTAAATTTTTTTGAATTTTCTAAAACATATTCATCCATAATTTTTATTTTTTCATCCTCAAATTCTGAAACTTTTCTCAGATTTAAGTCAACATATAATGACAACGTTTCAATTGTAGATACTAAATATTTTTTTTCTTTATGTCTCATTTCAAGTTTATATTGAAGTCTTTTTTTATCATGGTCAAAGAATATTAGATTTACATCAACTTCATCACCTTCTCTAACTTCTTGGTTATACGTAATATGTGACTCAACAACCATTGTACTTTTTTTATTGGTTTTTGCAGACTCTTCACCCATCTGAAATCTATTCATTAATATCTCAGCACCAAACAAATCAAAGATTAAGACATAATATGCAACATTCATGTGACCATTATAGTCAGTCCAATCCTTAATTATTTTCTTTGAATTTAAATAAAGAGTCATTTTTTCTTAAAATTATATTTAAATATTATATTATAATTTTATGATATTTAAAATTTTTAAAATTTTATTCATAATTGTTTTTTCTTTAAAAACACAGTTTTCTTATGCAGAAATTTTAAAACCAAATATATCTATTCTGCCCTTGGAGGTGGTTAAAATCCAATTAAGCGGTTTGCAAAAAAATAATTTACCTAAAGAAGATTTTGGTATCATGCAGACTTGGGAATTTGCGCACCCTAAAAATAAAATTTTTACAGGTCCTTATGATAAATTTAAAAGTATGATTAAAAAAGATTCATATTCAATATTAATTAATCATAAAACTCATGAAATAAATGAGATATTCAGAAATGATAATGTTGCAACTTATGAAGTAACTATTTTAGCTAAAGATAAAAAGTTTTATAAATTTAAGTGGCAAGTTGAAAAATATAACAAGGATGGACCGCTCAAAGGTTGTTGGTTAACCACGGCAGTTTTAGCCCCTGAAATTTTAGGATCCTCAGTTTAATTATTTTCAGCAGGTTTTATCTTTCCATTCTCCATCTTTGGTGGCGTGTACTGAGTATCAGGAAGAAAATTGTTATCAAACCTAAAATACAATAGTGTTATAATTAAAAGAATTAAACTAATTATAGATAGACTTAATACAGGGAACTTTTTGCTTGATAATTTAAATACTAACTTAATAAAATAATATCCAATAAATGGAGCTAAAATACTTAATATAATTAAAATTTTTTTTATCATCCTGCGTCATTAGAAATATATAATAAAATATGTATTCTGGTAATTTTACTTTATGTCCAAACCACCTTTTTATCTTAGAATACCGATTTTAATGGCTATTCTGTGTTTGCCCCCTATAGGTGCAACCCAAATTGGATGGTATTTTTGGGGTAAAGAAGCCGGATTAAACTGTGGGATGATTGTTGGAGCTATTAGTGTTTCTATTGCTGCATACCTTTTATATCGAAAAGATTGGCGTGACTTTGAGGATGACTAACAAAAATTATGTTTCGGAAATTATTAAAATTTAGTAAAACTTTATTGTGAAATCTAAAACTAAAGTAGTAATTGTTGGTGGTGGTGTAGTGGGTGTAAGTGCTCTATATCACTTAGCAAAAAAGGGTTGGTCAGATGTAGTATTAATAGAGAGAAAAGAATTAACATCTGGATCTACCTGGCATGCTGCTGGTTTGTTGCCTTTATTTAATATGAGTTATTCGGTTGGACAATTACATAAGTATGCTGTGAACCTCTATAAAAATCTTGAGGAAGAGACAGGTAAAAATGTGGGCTTTAGTAAAGTTTCGAATATTAGATTGGCTAATAACAAAGATAGGATGGATGAATATTTCCAATACGCAGGTGTAGCACAAACTATTGGAGTTGACGTAAGGTTTTTAACACCCGATCAAGTTAAAGAAATTTGGCCTCTTTGCAATACATCAGATTTAGTTGGAGCGATACAACATCCTGAAGATGGTTATATACAACCAGCAGATTTAACACAAGCTCTAGCAACAGGTGCAAGAAATAAGGGTGCAGAAATTTACAGAAACACAACGGTTTTAGGAATTAAGCAAACTAAAGATGGATGGGTTGTTGAAACAGACAAAGGTTCTCTAGAATGCGTTCATGTAATTTCATGTTCAGGAAATTTTGCCAGACAAACTGGTAAAATGGTTGGTTTAGATATACCAGTTATACCAGTAGAACATCAATATATAGTAACGGAACCTCACCCAGAGATACAGAAAAGAAAAAAAGAGGGATTACCTGAGATGGGAGTCTTGAGAGATAGCGATAGCAGATGGTACATGAGGGAGGAAGGTGGTGGTTTAATTCTTGGTCCTTATGAAGATGGTGCTCCTGCCTGTTATGTTAATGGACCATCTAAAGACTCTGAATACGAATTGTTTCAGGAGGATTTGGATAGATTAGCGCCACATATTGAAGGCGCTATACACAGAGTTCCTGCATTCGGCGAAGTTGGAGTTAAAAAAGTTTACAATGGAGCTATTTGTTATACACCTGATGGAAACCCAATAGTTGGACCAGCTTGGGGTCTTAAAAACTTTTGGATTAATGAAGGACATAGTTTTGGTATAACTGCAGCTGGTGGAGCCGGATGGCAATTAGCGGAGTGGATCGTTGATGGGGAGCCAACAATTGATATGCTAGGTGTAGAGCCAAGAAGATATGGTGATTATTGCTCTAAGTCTTACTTAATAAAAAAAAATGAAGAGGCTTACAGCCATGTATTTATTAATCATTTTCCTGATGAAGAAAGACCTGCTGCCAGACCATTAAGAACAGCCCCATGTTATGACAGACTGAAAACTTTAGGCGCAGTATTTGGCCAAAAATTTGGTTGGGAGAGACCCAACTTTTTTGCTACAGATGGAATGGAGCAAAAGGATGACTGGTCATTTAGAAGATCTAAGTGGTTTAGCGCTGTTGAAAAAGAGTGTAAAAATGTAAGAGAAAATGTTGGACTTTTAGACATGACAGCTTTTGCTAAATGTAGAATTAAAGGACCTGGAGCTGAAGTATTTTTAGATAAACTCGTTGCAAATAAATTACCCAAAAAACTAGGAAGAATTAATTTGTGTCATGCCTTGAATACTAAAGGAGGAGTTCACTCAGAATTTACAATAATGAGAGAGTCGGAAACTAGTTTTTACTTAGTATCAGCAGGAGCTTACCAAAGATTAGATCATGATTGGCTGTTAAAATGGATGCCTGTGGATGGATCAGTACAATTTGAGAATTTAACGAATAGCAATGGAGTCCTAGTAGTGGCAGGACCAAAAGCAAGAGAGCTTATGAAAAGAGTGTCTAAAGATGATTTTTCCAATGAAAATTTTAAGTGGCTAAGCTCTAAAATGGTTGACGTAGGTTATGCGCCAGTTAACGCTATGAGAGTAAACTTTGTTGGTGAACTTGGCTGGGAACTTCATCATCCAATTGAATATCAAAATCATATTTTTGATAAACTAATAGATGCTGGTAAAGATTTAGGTATTAAGCCTTTTGGTATCAGAGCAATGAATAGTTTAAGAGTTGAAAAGTCATATAAGTTAGTTGGCACAGAGTTATCTATCGAATATTCTCCATATGAAAGTGGACTTGAAAAATTTATCCATCCAAATAAAGGGAGTTTTATTGGTTTAGAGGCTTTGAACAAGTGGAGAGAAAAAGGATTTAATAACAAATTGGTGACATTAGAAATTCATAATCCAAAAAATGCTGATGTATTAGGCAATAATCCAATTTACGAAAATGGAAGCGTAATTGGAAGAGCAACTGGAGGTGATTATGGTTTTAGATTAGGAAAATCTATTGCATTGGGAATGGTTAAGCCAGAACTTGGAGCAGTAGGTCAAAAATTAAAAATTGACATTTTGGGCGAGAAATACGATGCAACAATTCTAGACGAAAGCCCTTATGACCCAGAAAATAAATTATTGAGAGCATAATGAAAATATTGGTGGCTATAAAAAGAGTGATTGATTACAATGTTCAAGTAAGAGTTAAAGAAGATGGTACAGGAGTAGTTACAGAAAATGTGAAAATGTCCACAAATCCTCCGGATGACAATGCTATTGAGGAGGCAGTAAAAATTAAAGAATCTGGAAAAGCTAAAGAAATAGTTGTGATAACTATAGGTGAAGATAAAGCTCAAGAAACAGTCAGAAAGGCATTAGCAGTTGGAGCAGACAGAGGTATTCACGTAAAAGCAGATGGAATTGTAGAACCACTTGCTGTATCTAAAATACTAAAAAAAGTTGTTGAAAAAGAAAAACCAGATCTAGTTTTTATGGGAAAACAAGCAATCGATGACGATTGTAATCAAACAGGTCAAATGTTAGCTGCTCTTTTAAATTGGCCCCAAGCAACATTCGCATCAAAAATTGAAGTTAAGGAAAAATCTTTAGAAGTAACCAGAGAGGTGGATGAGGGTTTAGAAACTATAGAAGTAGAAATTCCAGCTATTGTAACTTGTGATCTTAGACTTAATGAACCAAGATATGCATCTTTACCAAACATAATGAAAGCCAAGAAAAAGCCGATTGAGCAAACGAGTGCTTCAGATTTAGGAGTTGATACTAAAGGAAGAATCGAGCAAATTAAAGTGGAAGAACCGCCAAAAAGAAAAGCAGGAATAAAAGTCGCAAATGTATCGGAATTGGTTCAAAAATTAAAAAATGAGGCTAAAGTAATATAATATGTCAATTTTAATAATAGCAGAACACAATAACGAAATATTAAAACCATTTACTCTAAACGCAGTTACAGCTGCATCGAAAATTGGTGATGATTTACATATGCTTGTTTTAGGAAATAAATCAGAGAGTGTTGCTAAATCTGCAAGTGAAATACCTTTAATTAAAAAAGTAATTCATATTGATGATGAAATATTTTCTAATTTTACTGCAGAAAATTATACATCTACAATTTTAAAATATGCAGAGGATTATTCCCATATAGTTTGTTCAGCTAATACTTTTGGGAAAAACTTAATGCCTAGAGTTGCGGCTTTACTAGACACATCCCAAGTAAGCGATATTATTAATGTAATTTCTGATGATACATTTTTAAGGCCAATTTATGCTGGAAATGCTTTTGCAACAGTTAAAAGTAATGATAAAAAAAAATGTATCACTATCAGACCAACTTCATTTGATCCAGCTCCTGCAACAGGAGGTTCAGCAATTATAGAAAAATCTGACCCAGGCGATAAATTTGAAAATTCTAAATTTTTAAAAAGAGAAGAAGTTAAAAGTGATAGACCTGAATTAGGTACTGCAAGAATAGTCATTTCAGGTGGCAGAGGTATGCAAAAATCAGAAAACTTTAAGCTTATTTCTGATATTGCTGACAAACTTAATGCTGCAATAGGGGCATCCAGGGCTGCCGTGGATGCAGGTTATATTACAAATGACCATCAAGTAGGACAAACTGGTAAAGTTGTTGTCCCTGATTTATATATAGCAGTTGGTATATCAGGAGCCATCCAACATCTCGCTGGAATGAAGGAGAGTAAAATAATTGTTGCCATTAACAAAGATGGCGAAGCTCCAATTTTTAGTGTAGCAGATTACGGCCTAGAGGCCGATTTATTTGAGGCACTTCCTCAATTTTTAGAAGAGTTAAATAAACTAAATAGTATACAAAAATAATTCATGACAAAAGAGGTTATGGAATATGATGTTGTAATTGTTGGCGGTGGCCCTTCAGGTCTAGCAACATCTATAAAACTCAAACAACTAAATCCAGAAATAAATGTTTGTATTTTGGAAAAAGGTGCAGAGATTGGATCACATATTTTATCTGGAAATGTTTTTGAAACTAGGGCCTTAGATGAACTAATTCCAAATTGGAAAGAGTTAAATTCACCAATTAAAACAAAAGTATCTAAAGAAAAATTCCTATTCCTTGGAAAAAAAAAATCTTTAAGCTGGCCAACTTGGTTATTACCAAGTGTACAAAAAAACTATAACAACTATATTATTAGTCTCGCAAATTTATGTAGGTGGTTGGCAGAACAAGCAGAAAAAATGGGTGTAGAAATTTTCCCAGGTTTTCCAGCATCTGATATTCTATATAATAATGATGGATCAGTTAAAGGTGTGGTTACTCAAGATATGGGCTTAGATAAAGACGGAAATAAAAAAGATGGTTATGAACCTGGTATGGAGCTACACGCAAAAGTAACAGTATTTGCTGAGGGCTGCAGAGGACATTTAGGTAAAATCTTAATAAATAAGTTTAAATTAAATAAAAACAAAGACCCTCAACAATATGGAATTGGTTTTAAAGAAATCTGGAAGGTAGATGAAAAATACTATGAGGAAGGTTTAGTAATGCATACAGCAGGATGGCCACTAGATAACAGTACTTATGGTGGCAGTTTTATTTATCATGCAGAGAACAAAGAAGTTTATCTGGGTTATGTAATTGGTTTAGATTACCAAAATCCCCATTTGTCCCCTTTTGATGAGTTTCAAAGATTTAAAACACATCCAGAAATAAAAAAAATGCTTAAAGGTGGAAAAAGAATTTCTTATGGAGCAAGAGCTTTGATAGAAGGTGGTATTCAAAGTCTACCTAAAATGTTTATGCCCGGAGCGTTATTAATAGGTTGTGATGCTGGTACATTAAATATGCCTAAGATAAAAGGTTCACATACAGCAATGAAAAGTGGAATTATAGCTGCTGAAACGATAATTGAACACTTAAAGGATAAAAAGGATTTATCAATTTATGAAGAAAAATTTAAAAAAAGTTGGGTTTATAAAGAGCTATTTGAAGCAAGAAATGTTAAACCTAGTTTTAACTGGGGTTTAATTTTAGGAATAATATTTACAGGCATTGATCAAATTTTGTTTAGAGGAAAAATGCCTTTTACACTAAAACACAAGCATTCGGATCACGAAACTCTAAAACTGGCAAATGAAATGCCAATTATTCATTATCCAAAGCCAGATAATGTTATTACATTTGATAAAACTAGTTCTGTCTATTTGACTGGAACAAACCATACTGAAAATCAACCAGTTCATTTAAAATTAAAAGACAAAGATTTACCTATAAAATATAATTTAGAAAAATATAACGAACCTGCACAGAAATACTGTCCTGCAGGGGTATATGAGGTACAAATTGAGAATGATGTACCTAAATTTGTAATCAATGCACAAAATTGTATTCATTGTAAAACTTGTGATATAAAAGAACCATCTCA
>CESW01067410.1_pt1 | contig 26645 bp, 25 predicted proteins | sample 531171 | NCBI WGS metagenome assembly CESW01 (sample SAMEA2621859, study PRJEB7988) | marine metagenome | biome: marine biome (ENVO:00000447); feature: surface water layer (ENVO:00002042); material: "saline water (ENVO:00002010), including plankton (ENVO:xxxxxxxx)" | depth 5 m
GATCCACTTGATGGTACAAAAGAATTTTTAAATATGAATGATGAGTTTACAGTTAATATAGGTTATGTGGAGAATAATCAGGCTATTATAGGCACTGTTTCACTACCAGCTAAAAATAAAATTTATTGGACACAAAATAAACAATCTTGGACAAATATATTAAATGATAATAAGTCTAGATTGAGAGAAAATAAAAAATTATTTTGTAAAATAAAAGAGAATGATCTATCAATCGCAGTCTCCCGATCACACCTCGATAAAAAAACAGATAAATTTATAAAAAAATATAAGTTTAAAAATATAAAGAAAATCGGTTCATCTTTAAAAATTATAAAAATATGCGAGAACAAAGTAGACTTATATCCTAGGTTTGGAACCACCATGGAATGGGATATATGTGCAGCTCATGCGATTCTAAAAGCCTCCGGAGGAGCGATTATTACAAAAGAAAAACAAGAATTGATCTATGGGAAAAAAAATTATAAAAATCCAGAATTTTATGCTTTTGGCAACTTAAAAAGTATAAAAAAATATATCTAAAATTATGAAAAAAATTCTGACTTTTATTTGAAGTACATATTAATTTAGATAGTATATAATCTATGTATGAAACATAGTTACTCAAAAAAAAAAATAACTTTTTTCATTAATTCACTCGATGTAGGTGGGACAGAAAAACATCTTTTACAGATAGTAAAGGTTTTGAGAGGAAAGTATGATTTAAATATTTTTGCTTTTAAAAGTGGAAGATTGATTGATTTGTTTTTGAGAGAGGGAGTGATGGTAACTTTTCCAAAACCTTATCAAAATTCATTATTATTTTTTTTGAAATTTATATTTAAATCAAAGACAGACTTATATCATTTTTTTTTACCAAAATCATATATTATAGCTGGAATCGCAACATACTTTAGCAAAAAAAAAAGATAATGAGTAGGAGATCATTAAATTATTATCATAAAAAGTATTTTAATATATCACTCTTTATTGAGAAGTTCCTTCATAAAAAAATGGATTTAATTCTTACTAATTCAAGTTTAGCAAAGACTCAATTAATTAATGACGAAAATGTAAAAGCAAAGAAAATAAAACTCATAAAAAATTTATATAAAGAAAAAAATATAAAAAAAAAATTACGTAACAGATTTAATATCAAAGATAATCAAGTACTTTTTGCTATTGTGGCAAATTTAATTCCATACAAGGGACATTTAGATTTAATAAAGGCATGTGCCAATATTACTGATAATAATTGGAAACTTCTAATAATTGGAGAAGATAGAAATAATTATTTGATAAAATTAAAAAAGGTAGTTAAAAAGTTAAACTTAGATGATGAGATAATTTTTACAGGGTTTATAAATAACGTTGAGTTATTCTTAAATGATATTGACTTTGTAGTAAATGTATCAACAGAAGAAGGCTCATCAAACTCCCTTCTTCAAGCCCTCGCTGCTGGGATTCCAATAGTGGCATATAATATTGATTCAAATAAAGATTTTGTTCATGATAATAAAAATGGTTTTTTGATAGATTATGGAAATATTGACGAATTAACAAAATATCTTAATAAAATGATTAAAATAAAAACAAGAGAACAAATGGGAAATTATTCAAATGTTATATTTAAAAAAATATTCAGTTATAAAGAATCAGAAAAAGATTATTTACTTGTTTATGATAAATTAATAAATTAAATTTTAAAAGTTAGTTATCTAGCTGTTTAATATAGTCAGCATTTTTAAGGTAAAAAATGAAAAAAAAAAGCATTAATTTTGACATGGGATTCTTTTCAAGACCATGAAGTAATTTATCCATATTATAGAGTCCAAGAAGATGGTCTAGAAGTAGACATAATGTCTAATAAAATAGGAAGGATATTTGGTATATTGGGAGTATATATGGAATGTACGATGTCGGTATTTGATTTGGATGACAAAAAACGAAGTATGAGAAAATAATGCAAGAGTATGACTTACTTATTTTACCTGGAGGTGTCAAGTCATTGGAAAAACTGAGACAAGAAATTAGCGCTTTAAAATTCATACATGATTGGAATCAAAACTAATTTACTAAAAATTTGCAAAAGAAAATTTAACAATAAAAATGCGGGGTGGAGCAGTCTGGTAGCTCGTCAGGCTTATAACCTGAAGGTCGTGGGTTCAAATCTTACCTCCGCAACTAAAAACATATGTATTTTCTTCAAAAAAAGTAATTATCTATAGATGTTCTTTCCAAACTAAAATAAGCTTATTTTATAATTTCTTATCTACTTGTTATGTGCGGGATATCTGGGTTTATAAACTTTTCCAAAAACTTTTCTAAAGCAGAGCTTAGAAAATTAGGACTCTCGATGGCACATACACTCTCGAAAAGAGGTCCAGATGCCATGGGTGTATGGTGTGATGAGGCATTTGGTATTTCTTTATCCCACAGAAGATTATCGATTATAGATTTATCGAAAAATGCTAATCAACCCATGGTAAGTAAATCGGGACGATTTGTTCTAGTTTATAATGGAGAAATTTATAATTTCAAAAATCTCAATCTTGATTTGCAAAAAGAAGGAATCAAATGTAAAACATCATCTGATACTGAGGTTCTATTAGAATATTTATCTTTTTTTGGTATCGATGAAACTTTAACAAAAATTAACGGAATTTTTTCATTTGTTGTTTGGGACAGAAAGTTAAATAAATTATGTATGGCTCGTGACAGAGCGGGGGTTAAACCCTTATATTTCTATAATGATAAGTCTACAATCGCATTTGCTTCAGAACTAAAAGCGCTTAAGAGGTTGTCGTGGCTTGAATTAGAAATAGACGAAGAGTCTGTTTCAAGTTATGTAAGGTTAAATTATATTCCTTCACCATATTCAATTTTTGAGAAAGTTTTGAAAGTTGAACCTGGACAGATTATTGAAATTAATCTAAAAAACAATATTACTAAAAAAAAATTTTGGAGGATAGAAAAATTCTCTAAAGAAAAATATAATTCTAGTCCTAACGATACATTTGAAATATTAAATTTAGCAGTCAGAAACCAGATGATATCTGATGTTCCTTTGGGAGTTTTTCTATCTGGTGGGGTTGATAGTTCATTGATTACTGCTTTGTCGCAAATAAATTCAAATAAATCTATAAACTCTTTTACAATCGGTTTTGAAGAAAACGAATTTGATGAAGCTAAATATGCAAAAAAAATATCAAATCATTTGGGAACAACTCATAATGAAGTATATTTTGACTATTCATCCTTGAACGATTTGATTGATTTTCTTCCTAGTGTATACGATGAACCATTTGCAGATTCATCACAGCTTCCAACATTTCTTCTAAGTGAAATTACACAAAAAAAAGTAAAAGTAGCACTTTCTGGAGATGGGGGTGATGAGTTGTTTGGAGGATATTATAGGTATTTTCTAGCAGATAGGTATAATAAATATATCTTTAGCCAACCCAAATTCTTGAAACTGTTAATGAAAAAAACTATAAATACCCTTCCCTTATTTTTTTGGAACTTTGCAGGCCTTTTCCTTCCTAATAGCTTTGGAGGCAAACAATTTGGTGATAAACTATTTAAATTATCGCACCTTTTAGATAATGATGATCAAACCGCTTTTCAAAAAAGAATAATAAGTAATTGTAATGATCTTTCACAAAATATGATTAATTCAAATGAAAAACAAAGTAAATATTTTGATAAAAATTTTGAAACAATATTTCCTGATATAATCAAACGAATGCAAGTTTTGGATTTCTCATCATATCTACCTGATGATATTCTTACTAAGGTGGATCGAGCGTCTATGTATAATTCGTTAGAAGTGCGTGTCCCATTTCTTGATAATTTAGTGATAGATCATGCCTTCCGTTTAAATAGAAAACATTATCTTTCAAATGGTAATGGCAAGACTATTTTAAAAGAAATACTTTATAGATTCGTTCCAAAAGAATTAATTGATAGACCAAAAATGGGTTTTGGAATCCCACTTGGAAAGCTTCTTGTTAAAAGCTTTAAAGAAAAAATCGAATATTATTTAAATTCAAAAAATATAGAAAATCAAAAGATATTTAATATTGATTTTTATAGGAACCTTTGGCAAGAACATAAAGAAGGTAAAAGAAATTGGCAATTTTTGTTATGGAACTTTTTAGTTTTTCAAATATGGTATGAACATTGGGAGAATTCATAATCAAGAAAAAAATAATTTTCATTTATATATGACCTAGATGTTGGAGAGAGTAAAAAAATAACTCTTTTATTTGTAAACAAATAAACAGTTTCTATGATATTAGACTTTTCGCATTCAATTCTGGCGGAATGTATAATTCATTTAGTTCTTTAAATATTAAAGTGCATATTGATAAAAATCAATTTCATAATTTATAAACCTAGTCTTTTTTTGTTGAAAAGTAAAATTTATTTTCAGTATTTTTTCGTTACAAAATCAAATATTTTAGAATAAATTGCTACTTTTTTCTCAAAAAATAATTAATTATGAGTAGAATATCATTAAAAAATTATCATAAAAAATATCTAAACATTTCACTAATAATCGAGAAGATTCTTCACAAAAGAATACAACTGATTTTGTCGAATACAGGCGTGATTAAAAATTGGCTTATTATGGAAGAGGGTATAGATGGTTTAAAAATTAACGTAAAAAAAATATAAATGAAATTAAATATCTGAATGTAGCAAAATTTATTTAGTATAAATCGTGCCTAGAGCTGATCAAGATACGTTCTAATTTAAATGCCAACGAAATTTGCGAACTTTATCTTTTTGGCTCAGATAGGAATGGCTATTCAAATAAAGTTCAAATTTATGTAGTAGAGAAAACTTTATACTAATGTTAAGTTTATTCGAGAAAAAAGATCTTGGAAGTATATAAAAGAAATAGATTTCACTGTCAGTGGTTCTTCAGAGAAAGTTTCTTCAATTTTATTTTTGAATCGATATATTTCTGCATACCTCTCTCAGCATTTGATGTTAGTGAGATTAAAGATATTTTTGAAAAAATGGATTCTTAAAAAAAAATTAGAGCTTTTAAGAAAAAATTTTTGAGATTGTGTTGAACAAAATTTGATAACAAGAAATCTATAGAAAACTACATAAGAAACTACAAAACTTTATTGAGGCATTGACGTTCACGATATGAACGGTATAATGTTCATACTGTGAACATAAGAAATGAAAAAAATATTGAATTAGAACTGAAACTCCTTACTAAAATTAATGAAAGTGAGAATGTATCACAAAGATCAATATCTAAAGATTTAGATGTTGCATTAGGTCTTGCAAATGCACTTATAAAAAAGTTTGTTAAAAAAGGATTCCTTAAATTAAAAGAGGCACCAATGCAAAGATACCTATATTATTTAACGCCAGAAGGAATGCTTGAAAAAACAAAATTAACAAAGCAATTTCTTGAATCATCATTACTTTTTTACAAAAAAGCTAAAGAGGAATATGAGAAAGAGTTTTTAAATTTAAAACGAAAAAAAGATTCTTTAATTGTATTAGTCGGAGTCAGTGATTTAACAGACATAGCATTTCTAGCTGCTAAAATTCATAATGTTAAAATATCTTATATTTTTGATAAAAATAATAATAAAAAAGAACATTGTGGAATAAAAATTATTAGCAATTTTAATTCTATAAAATCTGATTCTAAATTATATTTCCTTCAGACTTCCAGTGTAAATTCAAAAAAAGTTTATGATGAAATAAAGGGAAAATATAAAATTTTTAAACCAAAATTCTTGATGATTGGGTAGAGATTATGGGTTGGATTGTTGTACAAACAAAATCAAATTGTGAAAAAAAAGCTTCGTTGAATTTGACTAGACAGGGATATAAAGTGTTTTTTCCAAAAATTGAAAAGACAGTCATAAAATTTCAAAAAATTTGTCAATTATTTAAACCATTATTTCCTGGTTATATATTTGTTTCATTAAAAGATAACCAAAGTTGGAATAAAATCAATTATACATATGGCGTATTTAAAATTCTTAAATTTAATGAGAAACTTTATTTTTTGCCTAAAAATATTGTTGATAAGATCAAAGTTAGTTGTAATGAGAATGAAGTCTTTAAAGTTAAGAAAAAATTTAGAAGAGGTCAAAAAGTTAAACTAATTAAGCAGAATTATCTAACATTAGATGCGGTTTTTGAAGAACATATTGATCAAAAAAGATCGTATGTATTTTTAGAGTTTTTAAAACAAAAAATTAAAACAAAGATTGATACTATTCATTTAGAATCTTTTGTTTAAATTTTAGATTTTCTTGATTTTACCCCAGTATTTAAAGTATCTGGTCTGCGGTAGCTATGTGTTCAAATTATGAAGAAAATTTGTATCGTTATTGATTCTCCAATTCAGGATTTGAGTGGTGCTAGCCTAAGACTCTATTATGAGTACATAAATTTTTTTCTGCTAAGACATAAAGTTACTCTAATTTACTTTTCCAAATACCCAAAAAAAAAAAAATGGCCGAGAAAAATCCCAAAAAACTTAGAACTTTTATCTTTTGAAAAAGCTAGTCATTTATTACCAAATAAATTTAATCTAATAAATCAATTGGATCATAAGGATAAAATTAAAGAGATCGTTGATAAGAAAAAAATAAGTATGATTATTGCGTTTGATATTGTTTCAGCATCTCAAGTTATACGTTGTGATAACTCAGACAAAATAATCTGGTTGGGAGATCTGAGATTCCAAACTAATTTTTATAATTTTTTTTACTCGGTTAAAGAAAATATATTTAATCTCAGACATTTATTTTATAATCTTATACAAAATTATCATCTAAGAAGATTTTATATAAAGAATCTAAAAAAATTTAAAAAAATAGTTGTATCCTCAGATGCTTCGAGATCATGTCTTTTAAAAATGGGATTTAAGTCTTATTTTCTTCCTTATCCATGGCCAAAACAATTCAAGACTATAAATAAAGCAAATGTGAGAGTTCCAAGTTATTTATTCTTTGGTAATTTGAGTGGACTTGGATCTAGATCATCAATAAATGAACTTTTGTTTAAAATCTATCCAAAATTAAAGAAAAAAATTGGTCCGAAAAAATTCAAAATATTTATAGGAGGCCTAAATCTGGAAAAAAGCTATCTAGCAAAGATAGATTTAAATGAATTTCCCGAAATCTTTTGTTTAGGTTTTATTAGAAACATTGAAGATATTGCATCAAAATGTGTAGCGATGATTTTTCCAGGAAATGTTCCTGTCGGAAATAGATGTAGATTAATTTCCTGCCTTGCTTCAAAAATACTTATTATTGCTCATAAAAGCTGTATTCTTGGAAATCCATCTCTAATTGATAGTAAAACTGCATTGATTGCTAGCGATTCGAACCAATTTGTTGAACAAATGATTAAAGCATTTAAAAATCGTGACTTGTGTGAATTAATAACAAGTGAAGGTCAAAAAGTTTATTATGAAAATTATGAGCCCGATAAAGCTGGAAAAATCTTAGAGGATTTTATATATGAAAAAACTTCATAATTTAAGAAATGGGAAAATAACCAAATGCCAAGTTTGTGGTAATCAAAAACTTAAGAAAATTATAAACTTAGGTAAACAGCCACCATGTGACTCATTAGTTGATCTGAAAGATATAAAAAAGAAAGAAAGAAAATATCCATTAAAATTTCTTTTTTGTAATCATTGTTTGCTGGGACAGATAGATTATGTAGTTCCTAAGGGTGAACTATTTTTCTCTGAATACCCATATAGAAGTGGTATTACAAAAACTTTAGTCGAAAAATTATATTGCACTTCAGATTCAACGATTTCGAGACTTAAAAATATAAAAAAGAAATTTTGTGTTGATATAGGCTCTAATGATGGAACTTTACTGAAAGGATTTAAAAGATATGGTTATGAGGTTCAAGGTGTTGAAGCAACAAATATTGCAAAAATAGCAAACAGTAATGGGATTGATACAATTCAAGGTTTTTTTGATGAGAATTTAGCAAAACAAATTGTAAAACAAAAAGGTTGCGCTTCTGTTGTAACTGCTACTAATGTTTTTGCTCATGTTCCTAATATGTATTCCATAATGAAAGGCATTGATGAGCTTTTAGATGAAAATGGTATATTTGTATCAGAATCACATTATTTATTCGATCTTATTGAAAGTCTACAATATGATGCTATTTACCACGAACACTTAAAATATTACTCACTTAAGTCATTAATAGAGTTTTTTAAATTTTATAACTTTGAAGTTTTTGATATTGAGTTTATTAAAAATTATGGCGGATCAATAAGAGTTTTCACATGTAGGAAGGGAAGGTATAAAATAACTAATAAAGTAGAAAAATGTCTAGAAAGTGAATTATCGAAAACAAAAAATTATGGTGATATGTTTGAATCTTTTTACAAAAAAGTAAAAAAAAACAAAAAAAAAATATCAGATTTAGTGAATGACTATCATGATAAAGGAAAAAAAGTTATTGGTATAGGTTGCCCTGGAAGATGTAGTACGATGATTAATTACTGTTCAATTTCTAAGAAAAAGATGCATTACATAGCAGAGCAAAGCACTTCTTTAAAGATTAATAAGTTTTTACCTGGAGCTAAGATTCCAATTATTGACGAAAAAGAAATGTTTAAAACCCCTCCTGACTTAGCTATTCTTCTCTCTTGGCATTATTCTGACGAGATTATAAAGATTTTGAGAGGTAAAGGTTTTAAATCTAAGATATTAGTGCCATTACCCGAATTGAAGATTATTTAATTGTTTAGATTTGGTATAATTGGGATGAATTTTGGATCTCTTGTTCATATACCAGCAATTCAAAAAACCGCTGGATGTAGAGTTACTGCTATTTGCGACGGTGGTTCAGGTTCAAGTTACAAAGTAAAGAAATTAAAAGGTTTAAAATGTCAAATATTTGATAATTATTTAGATTTAATCAAATCAAAAGATGTTGATATTGTGAGCATTGCTGCCCCTACTTATTTACATAGTGAAATCTTAAAGAATTGTTTAACATTAAAAAAAAACGTTATATGTGAGAAACCTTTTGGTTTGTCATTTGAAGATATAAAAGGAATTGCTAGAAAAATGGATAATCAAAATTTGGTCAATATTGTAAATTATGAATTTAGATATGAGTTTTTGATGAACAAATTAAAAAAATTAATAAAAAAAAAATCACTAGGGGATATTCTTAAATTAAAAGTTGATTGGAGAATTAAGTCTTTAAATAAAAGAAATACTTGGAAAGAAAAGATTTCAATGGGTGGAGGTGTTGTTAACGAACTTTTATGCCACGTTCTAGATTATATAAACTTTCTTTTAAGCACAAAAATTGATTACTCACAAAGTATAGAAAAAAAAAAAATTAAAAAGAATTCTCTTGAAATGAATTTGCTTAAGAAGAATACAATTATTGAAATAAATATTGTTAAATCTACCTTAATTCAACAAAGCTATCATAATATTGAAGTTGAGGGAAAGTTAGGTAAAGCGACTTTAAAATACTTTATGCCTTTCTGTTCAAAATCTAAGAAATTATTAATTAGTAGTAATAAAAATGAAAACATAGTTAAAATTAAAGATGACAATTTATTTTTCAGTGATGATAGAATTTCGTCATTTCATAATTTATTGAGTTCAGAACTGAAGAAAAAGTTGAATATTTTTTCCACCAACTTTCTTTATTCAGAATATTTAAGAAAACAATTAGACAGTATACTTAGATGAAGATCGCTTTGGGCATTCAGGCCAGACTTTCTTCTTCGAGGCTTCCAAAAAAAATGTTAAAAAGTGTGGGAGAAAAAAAATTAATTTCACTTGTTGTCGAAAAAGTTTTAAAGAGTAATTTTAAAAACAATTTTTTTATACTTATTCCTGACTCAAAGGAAGATGAAGAGCTAGAACAATTTTGTAAAAAAAAGAAAATTAAATATTTCATTGGCTCTCTAAATAATGTTTTTTTAAGGTATAAAAAATTCTTAGAAACATTTGATCTAGACGGAGTTGTTCGAATTTGTGGAGATAGTCCACTTATAGATCCATTTACGATAAATATTTTGTATAACATAGCTCTAAAAAAAGAAAAATATGACTTAATTACCAATTGCTTCCCTAAAACATTTCCATCTGGTCAGTCTGTTGAAATTATTAAAAGATCTGCATTTGAGAAAGTCTTAGTTGAGAAGTTAACGAATTCTCATAAAGAACATGTAACAAATTATTTTTATGAAAACCATAAAAATTTTTCTATATTTAATGTAAATTGTCACTACACACATAATTTTGAAAAAACATCTATTGACACTGAAGAAGATCTAAACTATTTAAAGAAAATCTACAAAGATTTAATTGATAAAAACTTAAATGTAGAAATACAAAAGATAATAAATTATATAAAAAAAAATGAACGGTAAAATTGATGTAGGTGTGATTGGACTTGGTATTGGTGAACAGCATATATTAGGCTATCTCAAAGAAAATAAAATAGATAAAATTTATATCTATGACATGAACAAAAAAAAGATTTTGGAAATACTAAAAAGATATAAAAATGAAAATATTATTTCTGTAGAAAATGAGAATGAAATTTTTGACAACGATACAATTAAGGTAGTTTCAGTTGCTTCCTATGATCAGTATCATTTCTCTCAAATTCTTAAATCACTTAAAAATAAAAAAAATATTTTTTGTGAAAAACCAATATGTCAAACAGAGACAGAATTGAATAAAATAAAGAATGAGTTAAAACGGAATCCAGAAATTTTAATTTCTACTAATACTTTATTAAGAGAATCTCCAAAAATTCAAAGTTTAAAAAAAAAATTTGATCAGAATTATTTTGGAGATAATTTTTATATGGAGTTTGATTATAATTATGGAAGATTGAATAAATTGGTAGATGGGTGGAGAGGAAAAATAAAAAATTTTTCTGTTATTCTTAGTGGTGGTATACACATGATTGATTTAATTTTATGGTTTAAAAAAGCTTATCCAAAAAAAATTCATTCATTTTCAAACAATATTTGTTCTAACAAAAAAACCAAAAACACAATTCAAGATTTTGCTATCTCAATTTTGAAATTTGATGACAATTCAATAATTAAATTATGTACAAATTTTGGTTGTATATATCCTCATTTTCATAGAATTTTAGTATATGGAACCAAGAAAACTTTTGAGCATACTTTTGACTCAAGCTTTTATCTTTCAAAAAATAAATCTGGAGATATAAAAAAAAAGAATGACAAAAAAAAATATCCAGGTATAAAAAAATACGCACTTATTAAAAACTTCATAGATTCAGTTTATAAAAAAGATACATTAATAGTTTCAATGCAAGAAATGATTAATTCAATGCAACTTTGTTTCGATATAAATAAATCATTAACACAGAAATGAATATACCTTTTGGAAAACCAAATATTGGAAATGAAGAATTAAGACAGATTAAATCTGTTCTTAATTCAGGTCAGCTTGTTCATGGTACAAAAACAAAGAGTTTTGAAAACTCTTTTGAAAATTTAGTTGGTGGAGGTTATGCAACATCATTATCTTCATGTACTGCTGGATTGCATCTATCTTATATAGCTCTAGGTATTGGTAAAGGTGATGAAGTTTTAGTTCCAGCGCTTTCACATGTTGCAACAGTTCATTCAGTAGAATATGTTGGCGCAAAACCTATTTTTCTAGATGCTGAAACAGAAACTGGAAATATAAAGTTATCAGAAATTGAAAAAAAAATTAATAATAAAACTAAAGCTTTATGTATTGTTCATTATTTAGGTTTACCTTTAAACATGGAAAGAGTTTTGCAGATTTGTAAAAAATATAATTTATTTCTTATTGAGGATTGTGCCCTAGCTCTTGGTGCCAGATATAAAGGTAAACACGTTGGGTTATTTGGAGATGTTGGATCATTTTCATTTTATCCTATTAAACATATAACTACTGCTGAAGGTGGAATGGTTATCTCAAAAAAAAAATCAATTATTAGTAAACTTCAGAAACTAAAAGCCTTTGGGTATGATAAAACCCTTAAGGATAGAAAAATTCCAGGAAAATATGGAGTTGATATTCTTGGTTATAATTTCAGAATGAACGAAATTGAAGCAGCCATTGGTTTTGAGCAGTTAAAAAAATTTCCAACATTTTTTAGAAAGAGATTGAATAATATGAAAGTTTATAAAAAGTTTTTGTCTAATAATAAATCTTTAAAAATTATCGATAATGACGACAAATTCGCAACAAACTCATATTACTGTGCAACAGTTGTTTTGAACAAAAAAATTAAAAATAAAAGGGATTTAGTTTTGAAAAATCTAATTAAAAGTGGAATTGGATGTAGTATTTATTATCCTGGACCAATTCCAGCATATAAATTTTATAAAGAAAAATATAACATTTCTATGAAAGAATTTAAAGGAGCTGACTTAATTAGCAACGGTTCGATAGCCCTTCCACTCGGTCCTCACGTGACAAATGAAAATGTTAAGTTTATTTGTAAAAAATTAGAAGAAATTGTTATTAGTTTATCATAATGAAGTTTAAAGGTAAAAAGATTGTACTTATTGGTGGAGCAGGTTTCATAGGACATAACTTGGCTATAAGTTTAAAAAGAAAAGAAGCTGATGTTCATGTTTTTGATAGCCTTCAAGTTAATCATTTAGGAGAATTTTCAAATACATTCGATAGGAGAAAACCAAATGAAACTTATATTAGTTTTTTAAACCAAAGAATTTCTTTACTAAATAAATATAAAATTCCTTTGCACGTGATTGATGTTAGAGATTATCATCTTCTTTCTAAACATTTAGAAAGTATAAAACCAGATGTTGTCTTATTTCTAGCTGCTATAGCACATGCTAACAAAGCAAACAAAGACCCTTATAATACTTTCGATCATAGTTTTAGGACTCTGGAAAATTCGTTAGATGCGCTCAGGAATAGTTCAACTCACTTTATATTTTTTTCATCTTCGATGGTATACGGGAATTTTTTTAAAGGTGAAGTAGATGAAAAAACTCAATGTAATCCACTCGGGATATATGGGGCGCTAAAATTCTCAGGTGAAAAGCTTGTTATTGCCTATAATCAGGTTTTTGGAATGAATTTTACTATTATTAGGCCATCTGCTTTATATGGAGAAAGATGTGTAAGCAGAAGGGTTGCACAAATTTTCGTTGAAAATGCGATTCAGCAGAAAGATTTAATTATTCAAGGTAGTGGAAATGACTCGCTAGATTTTACTTATATTGATGATTTGATTCATGGTATTGAATTAGTTATAAAAAAGAAATCATCACGAGGTGAAATTTTTAATTTAACCTATGGACAATCAGTAAAGATTGTAGATCTTGCAAATCACATTTCATCAAAATTTAGCGTGGGTATAAAATATAAAAAAAAAGACAATTTAATGCCTGAAAGAGGTACCTTAAACATAAACTTGGCAAAAAATAAATTAGGATATTCTCCTAAGTTTGATATTTATAAAGGAATAGATAAATACATTGATTGGTATAAAAATAATTATAAATCTTAATAAATTAATTCTCTTTTATGTTAAATTTTAGCCTAAAAAATCTAAAATCATCTAAAAGAACTTTTGTATTTGCCGAAGCAGGTAACAACCACGAAGGTAGCTTGAGAATTGCAAAAAAAATTATTATTGAGGCAAAAAAATGTGGTGTAGATGCTGTTAAATTTCAAACTTTTGTTCCAAACCTTTATTACTCTCATGATCAGAAAGAAAGATTAAAAAAGCTTAAAAAATTTCAATTAAGCTACAGTAGTTTCAAGAAATTAATTGATTATGGAAAAAAAAATGGGATAGCTGTTTTCTCAACCCCTTTTGACAATAAAAGTGCAGATTTTTTAAATAAATACCAAAAATTTTTTAAAATTTCGTCTGGTGATAATAATTTTTTTTCTTTAATAGAACAGATTATAACTTATAATAAACCCGTAATTGTATCTACAGGCCTTTCAGATTATTCACTTCTCAAACAAGTCTACGATCTTTTTAAAAAAAAATGGGGTTATTTTACTGATAATAAATTTTTAGTATTTTTGCACTGTGTTTCTTCTTATCCAACAAAATTAAAGGATGCAAACTTATTAAAAATTCTTTCTTTAAAAAAAAAATTTAAGGATGTAATTATAGGTTATTCAGATCATGTAGAAGGAATAGAAGCAGCATATATAGCATCAATTATGGGTGCTAATATTATTGAAAAACATTTTACATTAGATAAAAAATTTTCTAATTTTAGAGATCACAAGCTTTCAGCTGACCCAAAACAAATGAAGACTTTGATAACTAAAATAAAAAAGTTCTATGAAGCATCTGGAACAGGAAATTTTATGATTCAAAATTGTGAAAAAGAAAATTTAGTCCCTACTCGAAGATCTTTAGCGGCATCAAAACCACTAAATACAAATAAAAAAATTATTGAAAATGATTTAATATGGGTTAGACCAGGAAATGGAATTATTAATAAAAAGGAAATAATAGGGAAGAAAATAAAAAAAAAAATGAAATTTTCTGAGTCTTTCAATAAATCTAATTTGTTATGAAAATTTTAATTTTAACAACAGAGACACCTCATCATATTTTTTTTTTAAGTGAGTTATTAAAAGTTGAAAGAAATATTACAGTCATTTCAGAAAAATCTCAAAAAAGAAAAAAAAACTTTCAGTCTGATTTTTTTTTACAACGACAAGAGTTTGAAAATCAATTCTGGTTTAAAAATACACATACATCTTTTAGTGACTTTACTTTTACAAAGTATGTAGAGTGTATAAATTCAGATGAGTCTCTGAATTTCTTAGAAAGAAATTTTTTTGACTTGGCTATTTGTTTTGGTACAAAAATACTTAGTGATAAAATCATTAAAAAACTTCCAACTAATTTATTCAATTTACATGGAGGAGACCCAGAAAATTATAGAGGTTTAGATTCACATTTATGGTCAATGTATCATAAAGATTTAGATGGTTTTGTTACCACACTTCATCATTTGACGTTAAGAGTTGATTGTGGAGACATATACTGTAAAAAAAAAATTATTCTTAGTGAAATACCCAATATTTTTCATTTTCAAATTGTCAACACACAAACTTGTGGCAAACTATCAAAAGAATTAATTAAGGATATATCATTGGGAAAAAGAATAAAAAAAATTAATCAAAAAAGTATGGGAAGATATTATTCATCGATTCCTAGTTGTCTCATTGAAAAGTGTAAAAGAAATTTTGAATTATTAAAAAAAAATGATTAATTATTCTCATTATCTTAAAAAAAATAGACATACCATTTTTTTATTTCATGGTGTTATTCCCAAAAATAATTCTCTATTAAGAAATTATACAAAAAAACATTTAGAGTTAAAAACTTTTAAAAAAATTATAAAAGATTTAGATCAAAATGGAAATTGTATTTCAATTGATGAATTGAGCGAACACATAATAAAAAAAAAGAAATTTCCTGATTATTCATTTACTATAACATTTGATGATGGATTTGAAAATAATTTAATTATAGCCGCGCCAATTTTACTAAATTTGAATATGCCATTTACAATTTATGTTACTTCAGATTTTGCTGAGAAAAATGTAATGTCTTGGACAGATAAGATAGAATATGCCTTTGAACATACAAAAGAAAAAACAATAATATTACCTTGGAGTAAGAAAGAGATTACAATTATTAATGTTGATCAAAAAGTTGGAATAATTAATGAAATCAGAGATAAAGTTAAGAAATCTAAAACAATTGATCCATCTAAATTTTCTGATTATATTTTAGAAAAATTAAAAATTAAAAAAATTTATAAGGATAAATTTCTCGATCAAAAAATAAATTCAAAACAAATATGTGATTTTTCAAAGAACAAATTAATTTGCTTTGGTGCACACACAAAAACACATAAAGTTTTATCATATCTAAAATTAAAAGAATTAGAGAAAGAAATTAAAATAAGTATTGATTTTCTTAAAAAAAATTGTGGGTTAGAAGTTAAATATTTTTCCTATCCTGAAGGTTTTGAAGGTTCATATAATAAAAAGGTTATTGAAGTGTTAAAAAAGTTTGGAATTGTTTCATCTCCAACTGCGATTCACGGCACTAATACAATTAATACTTCCTTATTTGATTTGAAAAGGATAATGGTTACTTAGATATGTGTGGAATTGCAGGATACTTTGGGAAAAGAGATATTGAGGTTTCAAAAATTAAACAATGTCAAATTTTAATGAAAAGGAGAGGCCCAAATCATTGTGATTATTTTTTATCTAAACATACAAATAATTTGGTACTCATCCATAGTAGGTTAAGTATTATTGATTTAGGTTCGGATTCGAACCAACCTTTCAAAAATAATATTGGAGATGCTTTAAGCTTTAATGGAGAAATTTATAATTACAAAGAAATAAAAAAAAGGTTGAAAAAAAAAAAAATTGATTTTGAAACTTTAGGTGATACCGAAGTGCTTTTTAAACTCATTAAAAATTTGGGAATGAACTCTTTAGAAGGTTGTGAAGGGATGTGGGCATTTGTCTTTTATGATAAAGAAAAAGAAAAAATTTTTTTTTCTAGAGATAGATTTGGCGAAAAACCACTCTTCTACTTTGAAGATAATGATGGTATTTATTTTGGTTCTGAACCAAAATTTATTTTTAGTTTATTAGGAAGAAAACTTCCAATTAACTATTCACATATAAAAAGGTATTTGATTAATGGTTATAAATCAATTTTTAAAGAAAAGGATAACTTTTTTGATGGATTAAAAAGAGTTGAACCTTCAAGTTATTATGAAATTGATAAAAACCTTGTTTTAAAGAAAAAAAAATATTGGGAACCCAAATTTGATTTTTATAATAAAAAGTTAACAGAATTTGAAATAATTTCTAAATCATATGAATTACTTAAAAAATCTGTAGAACTTCGTTTAAGGTCTGATGTTCCTATAGCTTTTTGTCTCAGTGGAGGTGTTGATTCAGTTTCTTTAATTTCTATTGCATGCAGAGAATTTGATTATAAGGTGCATGGTTTTTCAATAATTAATGAAGATAAGAGATATGAAGAGCTTGATATGATTAATTATGCTAAAAAAACTTTGAAACTTAAGCACACAAAAAAAACACTACAAAATGATAATTTTTTTACAAATCTTAAAAAACAAATTTGTTATCATGATAGTCCTATATTAACTATATCCTATTATGCTCAGTGGAGGTTAATGAAAGAAATTAGTAATCAAGGGTATAAGGTTTCAATAAGTGGGACAGGTGCAGATGAAATCTTCACTGGATATTATGATCATCATAATGCTTTCCTATGTTATATGAAAAAATTTAAAAAGGATGAATATTCAAAATGCTTAAAGGATTGGGAAAATAAAGTTAAGAAGTATATTAGAAATCCTTTTTTGAGAAATGAAAAACACTTCATAGAAGATATTAATGAAAGAAGACATATATATTTGAATATAAATAAGTTTAAAGAATATTTGATTGACGAATTTAAAGAGGATTTTTATGAGTTTAAATACTCTAATATTTTACTCAGAAATAGAATGTCAAATGAAATGTTTAATGAAACAGTTCCTCAAATTCTTCATCAGGATGATTTAAATTCAATGTATTATTCTGTAGAAAATAGATCGCCTTTTCTTGATAAAGACCTATATGAATTTTTACTTCAAGTTCCTACTGAATTTTTAATAAAAAATGGTTATGGCAAATATATACTCAGAGAATCAGTAAAAAAAATTGCACCATCGAAAATAATAAACAATCCAAGGAAAGTAGGATTCAATATGCCACTAGAAAACTTTGTAAATTTTAATGAAAAAAAAACAGAGAAAATGTTACTTGAAGATAGTCCTATTTTTGAAATTATTGATAAAAAAAAAATAAAAAACTCTTTTTCCGATAAATTAACTAATAGTGAAAGTAAGTTTTTATTTAATTTTATTAATGCAAAGTTCTTTATGGAAGCTAACTCTTAATTAATTTAATATCATGTCAAAAAAAGTTTGTTTAGGTATAAATAGCGCTGGATTCAACACTTCTTGTAGCTTATTCATTGATAATAAATTATTTTTTGCTGTTGAAGAAGAAAGACTCAATAGAGAAAAAAGAACCAGAAAATTTCCAATCAAAGCAGTGAAATATATTTTTGAAAAATTTAGTCTCAAATTAGAGGATATAGATTTTATAGCAATCGGTTGGAACCCAGCAATTAATTTAGAAAATTTAAATACTGCTTTTAATTTTGGCCAAACCAGATTTTTAGGAGAAATTTTTCACAATGTAGTAAATAATTTTATAAATTTTGATCCGGATGTTGGTGATATGTCTGAACAAATAATACACTATAAAAAAAAAAAAATTCATATTTTTTTTGTTCGACATCACCTAGCGCACGCTTCGTCATATTATTTGTCTGACTTCACATCTTCGTCAATTTTGACTATAGATGCTTTTGGAGAAAAACAGTGTACTGAATTTTTTTTAGGAAATGGATCAAAAATATCGTCTATATGTTCCCAAGAGTTTCCGCATTCTTTGGGATCTTTCTATTCTGCTTTTACTTCTTTTATGGGATTCAAGCCTCAAAGTGACGAATGGAAACTAATGGGTGCTAGTGCTTACGGAGAAGAAAAAAGGTTTTTAAAAAAACTTGAGGAATTAATTTATCCAATTAAAGATGGCTTTGAATTAAACTTAAATTACTTTAATCATTTTCAATTTCATCGTCCAGGATTATTTTCTGATAAATTAATTGATCATTTAGGAATTAAACCAAATGAACATGAAAAAAAATTATCTAAGGAATATTACGATTTATCTGCAGGTGTTCAAAAAACTTTTGAAAACATCTGCATTCATCTGATGAGAAGATTATTTAAATTTACTCAAAATAAAAACTTAGTTTTTTCTGGAGGTTGTGCTTTAAATTGTTCGCTTAATGGAAAGATTTTGAGTAACACTCCTTACAAAAAAGTTTTCATTCCACCATTTCCAGATGATAGTGGTGTTGCAATAGGGTCGGCTTTATTTGTTAATCATACTATCTTTAATAAAAAAAAGGTTAATAAATTAATACATAATTATTTAGGACCATCATTTAGTGATAATGAAATAAAAAAAATTTTAGAAACATATAAATTAAATTTTAAATTTTTGAATAATCCTGAAAAAGTCGCAGTTAGAGATATTTGTGAAGGAAAAGTTATAGGATGGTTCCAGGGAGGTTTAGAGTTTGGTGATAGATCTCTTGGAAACAGAAGTATTTTAGCAGATCCAAGACGTCAACAAATGAAAGATAAAGTAAACTATTTAATTAAATATAGAGAAGGTTTTAGACCTTTTGCACCTTCAGTTTTAGAAAATAAAGTTAGTGACTTTTTTATAAATATTCAAGATTCCTTTTTCATGAGTAAAACATTACAGGTAAAAAAAGAAAAACAAAAATTAATTCCTGCTGTTGTACATGTTGATGGTTCAGCTAGACTTCAAACGGTCTCAAAAAAAATTAATCCTAAATTTTATAACCTCATTAACAATTTTTATAAAGTGACAAAAATTCCAATTTTGCTAAATACAAGTTTTAATGTTAAAGGAGAACCAATAGTTTGTTCTCCACAAGATGCTATAAGAACATTTTTTAGTTCAGGCTTAGATGTTCTTTTTCTAAACAACTTTTATATTTCTAAAAAATAATTTTTTATTGATTCTTGAAAATGATATTTTATAAATTACTAACGAATTAGCTTAAATCTTTTATTATTTTATCAAATGAAGTGGTGTAATACATGTGTGCTACCAAGCACAAGACCTAATTTAGTAATAAATAACAGGGGTGTTTGTAATGCTTGCGAACAAGGTAAAGTAAAAAAAAAAATAAATTGGGAAAAAAGAAAACTTGAGTTTGAAAATTTGGTCAGAAGAACTAAAAAAAAAAAAGCTGAATATGATTGTTTGATACCGGTTAGCGGAGGAAAGGATAGTTTCTGGCAGGTTGTAATTGCCCTAGAGTATGGTCTTAAACCATTGACACTTACATGGAGAACACCAGAAAGAACACTTATCGGTGAGAAAAATTTAAAAAATCTTGTAAGTTTGGGTGTTAATCATATTGACTTTACAATCAATCCAAAAATTGAATCAAAATTTATGCTGAAAACATTTGAAAAATCAGGATCTCCACTAGTTCCTATGCATTTGGCTATTTACAATCTCCCTGTAAGAGTAGCTCATTCCTTTAAGATACCGTTAATAATTTGGGGAGAGAATTCAGCGTTTGAGTATGGAGGATTAAAGAATGATTTTGGCGCAAATGTTAATGATAAATGGATAAAAAAATATGGAGCAACTAATCAAACTAACGCAAAGAATTGGATATCAAAAACGTTTACTGAAAAAGATTTATCACCTTATATGATGCCTAAAAGAAGTATATTAAATGAATTCGATGTTGAAGGTATTTTCTTGGGTTATTTTTTTAAATGGGATCCAATTAATACAATGAAGATAGCAAAAAAAAATGGCTTTTTTTATGAAAAAAGTAATCTTAAAACAGGTCTTTATGATTTTGCTGATATAGATGATAATCTCATATCGATACATCACTGGATGAAATGGTATAAATTTGGATTTACTAGATACTTTGATAATCTATCAATCGAAATTAGAAATAATAGAATTAAAAGAAAACATGCAATTGAGAAATTAAAAAAAATTGGAGATCAACGACCAAATGAAGATATAGAAAAGTTTTGTAAATTAACAGATATAAATAAAAGTGAATTTGAGAAAAAAAGTGAAAAATTCAGAAACAAAAAAATTTGGTTTTTGGACGGAAAAAAATGGAAAATTAAAGATTTTTTAATTGATGATTGGATATGGAAATGAAGATAAACTTAAAAAAAAGAAAAAGAGAATTTCCTACTGGTCTCAAAAAACTTGAGATTATAAAAGATTGCGGTTCTATTTATTTAAATAAAAACGAAATGATTACCTTTAAATCTAAAAAAAAAAATTTAGAATACGATGTGGTAAAAAAAAAATGGGGTTATTATGCAACTCCTTCGCTAAATGCGCGATTAAAAAATAAAGGCTATATGCCTATACTTGTAAAAAATACAATTACAAAAAGATATTTTGTTTTTTTACAGGAAATAGGAATGGAAAAAGAGCTTAAAGAATATATGGAGCAAGAATCATTAGAAATTATTTGTAGACTTGACGAAATTAAGAATTTAAAAAAAATAGAGTTTTTTTTTAACAAATCCAATGAAAAATAGAATTTTGTTTTGTCCAATTTGTCAAAATCAATCTTTAAAATTAAAATTTAAATATACAAGTAAACCTGATGTGGAAATGGATTTTAAAATTGATGAAAGTGATTATTACAGAGAATACTACGAATGTATTGCATGTGGTCATATGTATGGAAAAGTAGATTATGATTTCTCTAAATTTTATAATGGGGAATATACAAAAATTACTTATGGACAAGGAATTCAAAAGACATTTGATAGATTGATAAATTTACCCGAAGGAAGTTCAGACAATGAAAAACGATTTAAATTTATATCAAATTTTTTAGATTCATTTTTTTTAGATAAGAAGGAGATTGAAATACTTGATGTAGGTTCTGGTTTGGGAGTTTTTCCTTGGCTTGTTAATAAAAGTAATTTAAAAATCACAGCCTTGGATCCAGATAAAAGAAATATAGAACATATTAAAAAAAATATTGGAGTTAAAACTTATAATAAAGATTTTTTTGATTTAAAAACTAAAAAAAATTTTGATGTCATAACTTTCAATAAAGTTATTGAGCATATAATTAACCCTGAAGCAATGTTACAAAAATCATTAAATTTTCTAAAAAAAAAAAGTTTCTTATATGTTGAGGTTCCTGATGCAAAAGCTAGTCAAGATGGAAAAAATAGAGAGGAATTTACAATTGAACATTTTCATGTTTTTTCAAAAAGTTCCTTAAAAATTCTATGCAAAAAATTAAGTTTAAATTGTTTAAAAATTGAGAGTGTTATCGAACCTAGTGGAAAATATACTATTAGAGGTATTTTCTCATTTACATGAGAACATAAAACTTGCAATCAAACTTTAATTTGATAATGTAACCTTCATTATGGATTATCTAAAAAGTAACGCTGATTATTGGGAGAATGGTTACACAGCTCCTATGGTTGATCACCATGTTTTTAGACTGTATGGTAGAATTTTAAAACCCTTTTTTAAACTACCTAAAAAGTATACAGGTCTTTTAGATTTTGGATGTGGTCAGGGTGCAGCAGTAAATTATTATGCGGGTCTAAAATTTGATTCATACGGTGTTGACATATCAAAGTTTGATATTGATGTTGCTAGACATAGATTTCCAGGTATTGCAAATTCTTTTTCAACATGTGATCCAAAACCAATAAATAATAAACATTATGGTAAATTGGAAAAATACGACGTTATAACAGCATTTCAATCCCTTTATTATTTTACTAAAAAAGATTTCGAAGTTTTAATGGAAAAGCTTTACAATCAACTAAACAAAGGTGGTGTATTTTTTGCAACAATGATGAGTACGAAATCTGAAGAATATTTCAAAAATTCTAGAGAGACTAATGATGAATGGCTAAGATGTGTGAACTTTACTAACTCAAGATACCAGTGTAAAGATTACTATATTTTTTTTACTGAGAATCAAGATGACTTATGTAATAAATTTTCAATGTTTAAACCGATGCATCTTGGCTGGTATAGCGGAAAATTTACTAGTGAGGAAGGTGATGGATTCCATTATACTTTTTGTGGTGTTAAAGAATAATTATTAGTTTTAAGCTACAGCTTATAAATCTATTTATCATAGTAAAATAATATTCTCGATATTGTAGTTTTAAATTAGAAACAAAATATGCAAATAAAAATATTAGTTTTAAAACTGATTGATTTGTATCCAGCAAAGTATAGAAAAAAACTCATTTGGTTGATCTTATTCTTGATTATTTCTAGTAGTTTAGAAGTCCTCGGAATATCATCATTTTATTTCTTTCTAACTTATGCAATTGATGAAAAATTATCTAATCAAATTAGTTTTTTAGGTTTTACTTTTTTTACTGAGAGTTATTCAGAAACTCTTGCTTTTTTAAGTATTTTTATCTTACTAATAATTATCTCAAGAATTTTTATGCAATTCTTTGTTATTTGTTTTAATTTTAACTTAGTAAAAGAACTTAATTATTATTTTTCAAGTTTAATTTATTCACTTTACATAAATAAACCTTACAAAGAAGTTGTAAATATTGAATCAAATAAAATTTTATTAAATATATGGGGTCATCCAAATGAAATGATTACTAAAGGCTATATTGGTCTTATTCAAATAGTTTCTACGATTGTGTTCAGTTTAGTTGTTTTATCAACAATTCTATTTATAGAATTTAAAACAATGTTAATTTTTATCTTTATAACATTAATGAATATTTCACTTTATTTCTTCTTTGTGTCAAAAAGGATTCATACTTGGAATACTAATTTTATATTTCATCATAAAAGAATTATTAAAAATATTATTGAGATGCTGAAAGGTTTCAAAGTAATAAAAGTTTTTTCAAAAGTTAATTTTTTTAAAAAAATTTTTTTTGAGGATGTAGTAAAGACTTTAGAGTTGAATAAAAAAATATATATACTTAACCACTTCCCTAGATTTTTCTTAGAATTGAATTTTGTTTGTATTATTTTTTTTTATATATTTTATAAAACTATTAATGGTTCAAATTTTATTGATTTAATTCCCTTTTTGGGTTTACTAGCTATTTCTGCATCAAGATTATTACCTTTAGTGAATCAATTAACAACTGCAATTCAGGATTTAAAGAGCAGTATTCCATCATTTTTAAGTATTGAAAGTGATTTTGAAGACATAGATAAAAAGATTAGAAACTCAGGAAATTATATAAGAAAAACCGATATATTATCTGAAGTTAGTTTTAAAAATAAAATTTCGATAAAAGATTTAATTTATAATCACATAAATGAATCTAATTCTCTTGTGATAAGCGAAATGGTCATAGAAAAGTCTAAAATTCATTGTATTATTGGAAAGTCTGGAGCTGGAAAAACAACAGCTATTAATTTAGTAATGGGACTTCTTAACTCAGAACAAGGAACATTTAAAATAGATAACAAGTTGATTAATACAAAAAAGCAGAATTTTATGAACCTTTTTTCTTATATCCCTCAGGATTCTTTTGTTTTGAACGGTACTCTTAGAGAAAATATAACACTTAGTAGAGAAGCAAATAAAAAAATAGATAATGAAATATGGAAAAATTTAAAAATTTTAGAATTAGAAAAATTTATAAATTCTAAAAAAAAAAAATTAGATTTTATGGTTAATGAAGATGGCAAAAATTTATCAGGTGGTCAGATTCAAAAAATAATGATTGCAAGAGCACTTTTTAATAAAAGAAAGATCTTTATATTTGACGAACCAACATCTTTTTTAGATAATAAAAGTAAGATTGATTTTTTTAAACTTTTAAATGAATTGGTAAAAATCAACATCACTATTATTATGATATCTCATGATATTGATGTAATCAAAAAAAGTGAAAAAATATTTTTTTTTGAAGCAGGAAAACTTTTGATGCAAGGTACACCATCAAGTCTTAAAAAAAATATAAAAATAAAAGAATTTTTCGTTAAAAATTATGATTAAACAGATAATTGCTGAAATAGGTTCTGTTCATGATGGTTCAATAGGTAATGCTTTGAATTTAATTTCTTTAGCCAAAACAAATGGCGCTGATATTGTAAAATTTCAACATCATTTAGCAAATGAGGAAATGACAAATAGAGCAAAACCACCTCATTACTTCAAGTCAGAAAAAAGACACGAATACTTTGAAAGAATTTTTTTTTCAGAAAATCAATTAAGTAAAATTATAAGTCATTGTAAAAAAATTAATGTAAGATTCTTATGTTCTCCTTTCTCTGAAAAGTCTGTAGAGATACTAGAACATTTGAAAGTAGATGCTTATAAAATTGCTTCAGGTGAACTAACTAATCTTCCACTAATTGAAAAAATAGGAAAAACTAAAAAAAAGGTTTATTTATCAACTGGTATGAGTAATTTCAGAGAAATTAAAGAGGCTATCAATATTCTTTCTAAAAATGAATTAATTGTAATGCAGTGTACTTCTCAGTATCCTTGCGATATTAAAAGTGTGGGTTTAAATAATATACAAAAATTTAAAAAAGAGTTTAAACAACAAATCGGTTTCTCTGATCATTATTTAGGAATTGAAGCAGGTATAGCTGCAGCTGCTTTAGGAGCAACGGTTATTGAGAAACACATCACATTTTCAAGATCAATGTATGGAAGTGACGCAAAGTTTGCTTTAGAGCCTGAGGAATTTAAAGTTTATTGTATGTCGATTAAAAATGTATGGAAAATGCTTGATAATCCTGTAAATAAAAATAACCTAAATACTTTTAAAATTATGAGACAAACATTTCAAAAAAGTATTGTAATGGCAAGAGAGAAAAAAAAGGGAGAAGTAATCAATAAAGATGATCTTAAGTTTAAAAAACCTGGTGATGGAATTCCTCCTAAAAATTATCCAAAGATTATCGGTAGGATATTAAATAAAAATAAAAAAGCTGATAGTCAGGTTTTTTTTTCTGACCTAAAAAAATCATAAAAAAAATAATATAGCATGAAAGATGTAAACCTAATTCTTGTTAATATTGACAGATTGTATTCTGAACACTTATTAGAAGAAATAGAAAAGATAAAAAATATAAAGTATGTTCTAGTGTGTGATGTAAAAGAACCTAGAAGAAAATATAAATTTGATTATGATTTTATTGATATTGAAAATATTCATTACGCTGAATATGATATGAATCTTTCTGAAGCAGAAGTGGTAGAAGAAAAAATACAAAAGAATTTTTTAAAGCTTGAAACATTAATTTTTAAAATGATGGATAGAGGCGAAAAACCTTCAAAGTTAGTTGATTATCATATCAAACAAGATCAAAAATTTAGAGATAAAATTAGCTTTTCCAGGGCAGAGCTTGATTTTGGTTTTAGAAGAATTTTATTTAATAGACATTTAAGATTCTGGTCCAATATTTTAAAAAAAAAAAAAATTAATTTTTTCTATTCAACAACAGTTCCACATATTGTGTGGGATTTTATTGTTTTTGAGCTCTGTAAATTAAAAAAAATTCCGGCTATCTTTTGTCCAATATCAATGTATGAGGGATGCTTTATTCCCAGTGAAAATATTAGTAATAATTATGAAACAATAAAAAATGATTACACAAAAAATTTAAAATTTTTTAAAAATAAAAAAATTCATCTCACCCACTTTGCAAAAAAATATTTCTCAAAAATGACCTCTAAGAAAATATCCAAACCACATTGGACAGAGCAAAGTAAGGAAGCTTTTGTGTATAAAAAACAATACAATAAGTTAAACCTACTATTCAAATTAATCTTTTATTTTTTAACTGGAAATATAACTTTATTTAGAAAGCATTTGATTTCAAATTTTTATGAACAAAAGTTTTATAAAAAATTAAATTATCAAAATAAGTTTCTTAAAA
>CESW01049516.1_pt1 | contig 26236 bp, 28 predicted proteins | sample 531171 | NCBI WGS metagenome assembly CESW01 (sample SAMEA2621859, study PRJEB7988) | marine metagenome | biome: marine biome (ENVO:00000447); feature: surface water layer (ENVO:00002042); material: "saline water (ENVO:00002010), including plankton (ENVO:xxxxxxxx)" | depth 5 m
TGCTATATGTGTGTGTTCCAAATCCCCCCTAGAGGGGTCGCCGCGCCGCGCCCTCAACCGCATACCCACTATCACCTCGCCACCCATTTGTTACCGCGTGCTTCCCAACCCGCATACTCACTCACTTCACGACGGACTGTATATCCGACGCCACCTATTTCACCACTTGAGCTAACCCTCAGGTTCTTCATCGGCTGTCCGTGTGTTTGCTAGGGTTTTTTGGTAGTATGTGGCAAGCTGTATCATTACGTCGCCCTGTTGGAGGTTCTCGTAAAATCTGTAGGTTTCTGATGGGCGACCGCGGGGCGATGACACAGCATGCCTTAGTCTATAGCGTAGAGTTCCAGTGGTTGGTTCTCGTAGGTTCGGACAGCCTAGTCATCAACATAACTAACTATGAATACAGTATCAAAAACACAAATCAAATCCGCTCAAGTTATCAACATCGGCTTCGTAGAGTCCAAAAACTCTTACGTCGTTCACTTCGCCGAACCGCAAGCAAACGGTGGCTACAAAGTCTACCCAGAACACTGGACGAACTCATCTCAGATGCCAGCGTTCAAAATTGGGCAGTCCGTCAAGCTCATCCCAATCACGGGCACAGACAAAAAGGAGCGCCTCTGTCCTATACCTGCCTAACCAGCCGCGCACGCTACCATCAAGTGGGGACTCTATATCCCCCTTTTTGGAGCCCGGGGCCCTCTTTCTTTCCACTTTCCACTAACCAAATTATGAAATATAAAAAACCACTCGTTGCCACTCAACGCGAGTTCGATGCCGCCAAAATCGTATTTGCTTGCATCGTCGGCATTCAACTCATCACATTCATTGTAATCATCAACCAAATACTATCATGACTACTGAACTATACAAATCCGCTATTGCACCTCTGACTCAATCAGACCAATTCGATATTGACGACCTCACTGCCAATATCATGGATGAAATCAGAAATATCCTTAAAAAATACGAGTCACATTTTCCAGACTGGAACGATGAAGACTGCACATACACTCTTGATGATGAAATCTATTATCAAATCTATCATGAAATCCTAAACCACAAACTAGAAACAACTAAAAACAAAAATACATAACATGAAAAAACAAACATACACAATACAAGTAACCTGCAACGCATATCAATTCAGCAAGATACAGCGTTTTATTAAAGGAACCATACCAAAGAAAAACAAGCCTGAACGCTTAATTGAACAATATGGCAAACAATGCGAAGAGCTAGTCAAATACGGCTACAATGCCAAACACATCTACAACGTTATCAAAAACTCGCGCAATGAAACGCAAGAACCGATAAAACTACAAGATATATACAATCTCATCAACAACATGGGATACAAACTAACATACACTAAAAACAAATAACCATATAACCACATATACATATGAATCCAAAACAACTAAGAGATTACTTGTTCACTAACCACTACAAGCCATGGCCTGTTCAAGAAGCCATCAAACCACACACTAACTATCAAGACTATCGAAAAGAACTAAATGGTTCTGAAAACATAGTCATAGCGTTTGGCCCTTCATCTGGTCAAACTTTTCCTCGTGAAGAATGTAGATATATCAAACAATCACCTGACGCCCACACAGCAGAATACTTCTGGATGTTACGCTCAGACATCTTCTCATACAATCTACGCGGAAGTTTATCAGAAGGTGTGCCAACCGATTACGTAATATGTGTCCATGAAGGAGATTATGACCCAGTTCATCCAGATGACATGGTTCTTACCTACTGCAACAGATGGCTTCCTAAAGAAAAATGCGTTACTCTATCGCCTCGATTTTATGCAGACGACGTAGACAACAGTGACTCAATCTATCAATACATGGGCGACGTCAGAGAAACTTACGATGGCGATATCATTTGTAATGCCCACGCTATCTTTTGCGAAAGCGACCACAATTGGTATCACGAAGATGAAGCTAACAGTATCCTAGAATACAACGACTGTCGTGACTACTACGTTCATCCAGACGACGACAACGTTCGCTGGTGCATAGACATTAACCAATACGCCTTAACAGATGACTGTTATTACTGTCACCAAACTGATGATAACTACTACTATGAAAACAATCTACCATCGCATGACCACACACAGACTATCCAAGACTATCACTGCGGCGTCGAACCAAACTTCCACTGCTTACCGCTCGACCAAAACAAACCGTTATCTAAATACACTATCGGCTTCGAAGTAGAAAAAGCTTGTCTAAACGGCGGTGCAAATGAAGCTGGTTCTTACATCGAACAACAGCCGCTATTCAGCCATTGGGAAACCGACAGCTCATGCGGTATCGAAGGTATCACCAACATCTATTCACTAGACAACTTGCAACAATTCACAAACCACGCTTGCGACAGTGACTACCTTAACTTAAATACCAATCATAGATGCGGTGGTCACATCAACTTCGCCCACCGAGAAAACAAGCTACAATACTGGCATATCCGTCCTTGGCTTGGTCTCATCTTCTCTATGTGGAAAAAACGACTAACCAATCAATACTCAAGCTGTAACAAAAAGCTTAATCCATATCGTGGCACTGACCATCACTACGGCGCTCTCGTAGAAAAAGGCAGATTACGTAGCAACACTAGGTTCGAACTACGATTACCTAACAGAGTCAAAGACCGCGCATGTATCATACGTCGCTTCAAACTTATGCAAGCTCTAACAGAATGTATAGAACACTACATCAATGAAGACTTCACTTGGATGACTGCTACTTACGATGACAAAATTCAAGGCATACCTAACTGGATGTATAAAGACGCAGACAACATAGAATGGGACGTCAAAATCAGAGAAATTCTAGCCGACATCAGCGCACCAACACAAGCACGCACACGGTTCTTTGTCGAAAAAGCAAAAGACATGCTATTCGACGGCTATGCAGAACAAAACCACAAACGTGTTCTAACTTACGCATATGCTTTCCAAAGCTACATCGACGAAGAACAACCTTCACAATCAGTAACACGTCTAACCAATGGATACATCAACTAACCACACAATACACACACTACTATGTGCTTAATAATACACAAACCAAACGCGGATACTATCATCCCGCAACACATACTCGACAATGCAGAAGACATCAATCCAGACGGCTTCGGTATTGTTTACACTGACACCAACGAATGCATCCGCACTATGGATTACAACTATGCTCACGAACTTGTCATAGCCAAACGCCCATTCGTTGCTCATTATCGTTACGCCACACGCGGCACTGTCGACAAAGCTACTTGTCATCCTTACCATATCCAAGGCCTCATACGTCTGTTCAGTAACGGCACTGTCGCCGACCTTGGTGACAAAGACACTTGTGACACAAAAATCGTCGCTGGCTATCTCAAAACGTTCAACCAAGATACATGGGAACCTATGCTCAGCATGACCGAGACAAGATTCGCTATCACGTATCCAGACGGTAGTGTATCACGCCACGGCAAATGGCACGAAAAAGACAACGTGTTCTATTCCAAGAACAACTGCTTCCATACCAGACAATCCAAAATTGGATTCCACTATAGTAAATCATACAAAAGCACTTATAGCACGTATGGAGATTACTGGGACAACGAAGACTACTGGGATAACGGTGTCTGCAATACAGGCACTAGCTTCAATACACCATATGATATGTCTGACACGTCTAGTGCATACGAAAACACAGGCTTCAAAATTGTAGATACCTTAGGTGACCAAGACATATACGACTGGCAAGACATTAACCTAGTCGCTGTCTACGGAACACTCAAGTCTGGACACACTAACCATGACATCCTCGGTGACTCTAGTCTAATCGGTGTAGGCAAAACTGTTAGCAAATACGCAATGCAAGCCGACGCTATACCTTATGTATACGAACACGAGCATCGCGACCAAATATCCGTAGAAGTCTACGAAGTTGACGCAGACACCACCAAGCTACGTCTAGACAACCTAGAATCTCACCCACATTTCTATGAACGTAAACTAACCGACATAGAACTCACCGATGGTAGCGTCCGCACATGCTGGCTCTACTTCGTTCAACAAGAACCCAAAAAACACATGAAATACATACAAACATATTAGCCCTACAATAGACTACATACTAATCATAACTAACATAACATTATTTATTATTATACTATATCTATCGGCTAAATAACCACAAAAGCTCAGAGATACCCTCTCTGGGCTTTTTTTCTGCTATTCCAGGGCCCCTGGTATACCCTTGCACTCGTCGCTGTCTTGCCCACCACTATCACGTTGCCTGTTTTTTGTTCAAAACGATTATTTTTTATTCATAAATACAACGGTATGCCGCTTGTAGCAAATCCCCTGCAATCCGATATTATCCTTCGTCAACCCTTGACGTAAGGTATCCAACAAAAAGAGTCGGATTAGTTTCTTTTTTCTTGCTTTGTGTCGCAAACCTGCGAATCTTTAAAATTATGACCACAAGAATACACACAAGAAACACACAATATCGTAACTTATACCGTGCAAATCCCGTCGCCGTTAAGTTTACCACACAAAAAGTATGGGAAAGAGAGACTAAAGAACTCATAGATATCGCGCATGCCGCTTTTTGGGCTAGACGAAACTTAAAAGCTCCTTGGGTGTCTAAAGATACAGTCGGTGCGTTTGACTCGGCTGAAAGAGGGGATGGGTTAAAATGAGTGTAAGATTAAACGGCAATAAGTTCTTGGCTGACTTCATGTCTAACGGAGTTCGTTATCGTAAACAGTTTCCTACCACCGAGGAAGCAGACGCTTGGGAAGCCGAGCTAAAGAAACGCATCAGGCTCAATATTCCTTATCAAGAGTTACTTGACGCCAAAAACGGCAAGATTACTATTGATGAGCTACTGAGTAAGACCTTTGTTCGTTATTGGGAGGACACAGCTAACGAGTCTACTCAACTAGGTAACATCCGTCTTATCAACGAGTTCTTTGGAGCTAACCAGTCAGTAGACAAAATAGACGCCTCTTCTCTTGACGAATTTATTGGAGCTATGGAGCGTAAAGGCTTAGCGGCTTCTACCATAAATGGGCGGCTTGCAACAATTAGCAAGGCTCTCACTTACGCTCAAGATAGAGGCTACATAAACAGCCGACCTAAGATTGAACGGAAGAAAGTTAGTAACCAACGCCTTCGCTTCTTTACTGAAGAAGAAGAGTACGAAATGCTAGAGGCTTTGCGTGCCGACGGGCGTAATCATTTTGCCCACTTTGTTGAGTGGAGCATTGACACTGGTATGCGTCCTATAGAGTCCCGTAATGTGTCTCAGGCGTCTCTTCGTGAAGACCCAGAGCTAGGATACCTTATTGACCTGCGTAAGACCAAGAACGCTTACCCACGTACCATACCGCTAACCAAGAGAGCGCACTTCGCGTTCACTTATTTAACGTCAACTGAATTTATGCCCTTTGCCCAGTTTACAGAAAGTAACATCCGTAAAAACTGGAGGTTCGTCCGTGAGGCTATGAATGATGTAGACCCAGAGTTCGTGTTCTATTTGACACGGCACACCTGTGCGTCGCGCTTAGTCCAACGCAATGTACCACTTCATGTGGTCAAAGAGTGGATGGGACACCGCACCTATGAAATGACTTTGCGCTACGCTAAGCTTACACCAAGGAATTTCCTTGACGCTAAGGTTGCGCTGGAGCAAGCTCTCTAACTTTATGAGAACATCAACACTACTAACCAAACTAACCAAAAAATATGCCATCAAAACAAGTAAACCACTCGCTGTTCAAACCAGACGCCGACGCCGTTCTAACAAGAGGGCTAAACGCAATGACCAAAGCGTGTGACTCGTTATCAAAGCAAAACGAACAGTTAATTAAAGACATTGAGGGTCTAAAACGTAAAATTGCGCGACTCCAAGAGCGATTAATTATAGATAATAAGTGACAATATGCTGACAAACTACGTCGCTAATAACAATCAGTGACAAATTTCTTAATATTAGGTAAAAATAGACAAGCTAAAATTATGTTTTAAAAACAACAATTTAAGTGGTGGGCGACTCTGGAATCGAACCAGACGTGCGTCTCCGCGAGGGAGTTACAGTCTCTCGAAAAAATCGAATCGACGTAAACCGTTGATTTTTTAAGTAATAATTTCAATCACATATCCGTTGCTGACAGCAGTTTACTGTTGCGTAGTGACAATACACTGACAAATATTTGAGGATGAGCGAGTTAACACAATCGGAGTTAAACGAGGACATGACCACACTAGGCGTAGGCAGATACCGAGCCAAGGTTGAGTCAGCGAAAGCTCGTGAGGCTGAGTTACAGACGCCTTACGGTCAACGGTTGATGCGAGCCGCTTTGCCTGAGCTTAACAAAGCAATTAAGAACTGGCAAGAATCCCTATCAAGAGTAGATAACAAAGCACGATTCCAAATAGAAACGCAAAACCTAGACCCTAAGGTTCTAAGTTTTCTTTCAATCAAAGCTCTACTCGACTGCATCACACAGAAGAAAACGTTAGCCAGTGCCTCTATTTTTTTAGGCAAGTTGATTGAGGATGAATTGCGTTGTCGCTTTCTAATTGAAAACAATGAAAAGAAAGGGCAGGGCATTATTCTCGGTGCGGTAAAGCGCAAAGGTACAGCCGCAAAGACTAGGCACATACGTTCCTCAATGAAGCATGAAGCCGACAAAGGTTTGATGGATGCTTGGGAACCGTGGGCGCACAGAGATAAGCTCAACGTAGGGTTAATTATGACTGAGCTTGTCCGTGTGTCCACAAATCTTATCGAATACACTTACATTCTTGAGAAGAGGCGTAAGCGTCCTACGCGGTACATCAGCGCCACTCCAGATACCCTTCAATGGATTGAGGAGTTCAATGACCACAGAGAATTTATAGAACCCTTTTGGCTACCCACAGTGGAACTACCCGCCCGTTGGACAAACATTTGGGACGGAGGCTACGACCACGAGGAATCCTACCTGCCTAAAGTCCCATTTATTAAAACAAATAACATGGACTACCTGCGGAGTATCACAGGCGCACTGCCTGAGCCAATGGAAGCAACTAATTTAATCCAGCAAACGCCTTGGACAATCAACGACAAGGTAATGCGGACGATGGAGTGGTGTTGGGAAAATAATGTCATAGTGGACGGTCTTCCTAGCCGTGAACAGGAAGAGCTTCCTCCTGTCCCTATTGACTTTAAACAAAACAAAGAGTCCAACACAACTTGGAGAAGGCTGGCGGCGAAAGTATATAATTCACGGCTCTCTAATACCAGCCGTCGCCTTCTCGTATCGAAGATACTTTATGTTGCAAAAAAACTTTCTGGTAATCGCTTCTTTTACCCCTCACACGTAGATTTTCGTGGGCGTGTTTATAACATCCCCGCCTTTCTTGGTATTCAAGGCCCAGACATTAGCCGTGGTTTATTACAGTTTCACCGTGCAGAACGAATTAAGACTGATGATGATGTAAAGTGGTTGGCTATCCAAGGCGCAAATACTTTCGGCAACGACAAGCTTACGTTAGACAAGCGTGTCGAATGGGCTGAGAGTTTCGCTAAAGCCGCTATAGAAATTCACGACAGTCCTACTACAAATTTTATGTGGATGGATGCTGACGAGCCTTTCCAGTTTCTTGCTTGGTGTTTTGAGTGGGGACAGCTACATAAAACTGGGCGGCTAATGACAAGGCTTCCTATAAATTTAGATGCCTCAAACAACGGGCTCCAAATTTTATCCATGCTCATGCGGGACGAATATGGAGCCAAGGCAACAAATGTTCTCTCAAGTGACTCACCTGAAGATATTTACAGAGTTGTCTCTGACTCTATCTTAGCAAAACTCAAGGCTGATACTCACCCTTACGCGGAAAAATGGATTAAGTTTGGTATCAACCGTAAGCTGGCTAAACGCCCTACAATGGTGTGGCCTTACGGCGGTACGTTTTACTCCTGCCGTGATTATGTTGACGAATGGTATCAAGACACTTTGCGTAAAACACGATGCGCAAACCCGTTCACAGAGAATGAGCGTTACAAAGTTACTGGATATCTAAGTAAACTGACGTGGGCTTCAATTAACGAAGTTCTCGACAAACCAAAAGATTGTATGCAGTGGTTGCAATCCTGCGCTAAAAAGTTGGCACAGCACGGAAAGCCTATAAGCTGGGTTACTCCTTCAGGCTTTCCTGTTCTTCAGAGTTACCACAAAACTACAAGCCAGAATGTAAATACCAACATCAGCGGACAGGCTACTTATGTAAAATGGTATAGCGAAGACGATGCAATCAGTCCTCGCAAACAGAAGTCAGGTATTAGTCCTAACTATGTTCACTCACTAGATGCGGCTTGTCTGACAAAAACAGTCATTGAATGTAATAAACAAGGAATATGGGATTTTGCTATGATACACGACAGCTATGGAACGCACTCTACAAACTGCCCTAAGTTAAACAAAACTTTAAGAGAACAATATTTAAATGTTTTTGAAGTTGACCAATTACAACTCCTGCTACATCAACTAATTGAAAACAACCCAAAAATAGATTTTCCAGAAATTCCAGAATATGGCAACGCCGACATCTCTGAGGTGTTGGAGAGCAAATATTTCTTCTCCTAACAGGGACAAATAAAAACCAAAATAGAGACAAATAAAATGAGTAAAATACTGACAACACCCAAGGGTACAGCAGTGTACCCACGCATAGCAGAACCAGACACGAAGTTTAATTCTGACGGAGTTTACCACTGTAAGCTTCACGTTAGTGAGGATGACTTCAATGTGTTTAGTAAAACAGTAACCGAAATCGTAGAGAAAGAGTACGAAGCAGAGTGCGCCATCAAAGGCAAGAAGCTTACTCGTGCTACCACTAGCCCTATTCGTATTACAGAGGAAGGCGACTACGAGATATATGCTAAACAAGTAGCCCAACGTCAGACAGTTAAAGGACTTTTAACGTTCACTGTTCCTGTCTTTGACTCAAGCGGCACACGCCTAGGTAAAGCTCCTAGTATCGGAAGCGGTTCAACCCTCAAGCTAAGCACGGAGGTATACACATGGTTCACCCCTACGCAAGGCTTCGGCTACACACTGCGCCTTAAAGCAGTTCAAGTAATAGACCTAGTAGAATACGCAGGTGGCGGCTCTGTCTTCGGAAAAGAAGAAGGCTCGTTCATTAGTGATGGCGAATCCTTGGATACAGCGTTTGAAGAAGAAGCCCCGTCGGGCGTCGGCTTCTAAATATCGCTCGCGCTTCGAAGCTCAACTTGCTCTCACCCTTGAACGGGTGGGGGCTTCCTTCGACTACGAAAGTCTGAAGGTGAAATACACGAAGGAGGCTACGTATACCCCAGACTTTATATTGCCTAACGGCATTATCATTGAAGCCAAGGGTTACTGGATACCTGCCGATAGAACCAAGCACTTACGAGTGCGTGACTGTAACCCAGAACTGGACATTAGATTTTGCTTTCAGAACGCACACAACACACTCAGCAAAAAGAGCAAGACCACGTACGGGGAATGGTGCGACAAGCACGGCTTCCTGTGGGCTCACAAAACAATACCAACAGAATGGATACACTTAAATCAAAACTGACACATCAACCATGCGAAGACTGCGGCTCAAGCGATGCCTTAACAATAAACACCGACGGAAGCACCAAGTGCTACAGTTGCGCTACTTGGCGCTCAGGCAGGAGTAATACTTATACTGTGACACCTAAAGAAACCAAGCCTTCAGACTTTCTATCTGGAAACACTGTGGACATTCCCGTTCGTGGTTTGACTAAAGACATCTGTAAGAAATACGGATACCACGTCGCTACTTACAACGGAGAGGCTTGTCATGTAGCAAACTACAGAAACACCGACGGAGAGTTAGTAGCGCAGAAGTTGCGTTTTAAAGACAAACGTTTTCAATGTAAGGGCGCACCTAACGTATTCTTCGGACAGCACCTATGGCCTAATGGAGGTCGTATGCTTGTTGTAACCGAGGGCGAAGTTGATTGCCTATCTGTAGCGATGGCTAACGGCGACGGTAAATGGCCTGTAGTTTCCCTACCAAATGGCGCACAGTCTGCTAAGTCTATCTTCAAAGCCCAGTTCCCTTGGCTCGACATGTTTGAGACAGTGGTGTTGATGTTTGATGAAGATGAGCAGGGACGTAAAGCATCAGAGGCAGTTAGTCACCTACTGCCAGCGGGTAAGACAAAGATAGCCCGTCTGACAATGAAAGACCCTAACGAGTTGTTACTGGCTAACCGTAAGAACGAAATTGTTAGTGCTATGTGGGATGCTAAACCGTGGAAGCCTGACGCTATCACGGACGGTGTTGACCTTTACGAACGCCTCACGACTCCTAAGAATAATAAATCAGTTGATTACCCTTTCCGTGGTTTAAACCGCCTTACTCATGGTCTTCGACGTGGGGAGATTGTAACCTTTGCCGCTGGTTCTGGGGTAGGCAAGTCTCACGTATGTAAAATTATTGCACACAACCTTCTCAAAAATGACCATAAGGTAGGCTACATAGCCCTTGAGGAATCCCTTGAGCGCACCGCTAATTCCATAATCGGTCTGGAAATGGAGAAGCTCATACACCTTGACCCAGATTTTCAAGCCACCGATGAATATAATGAAGCCTTTAAAGCTACTGTAGGTTCTGGGCGTTGCTTCCTGTATGACCACTGGGGCTCGTTGGATAGCGACAACCTTATTGGTCACATACGTTATATGGCTAAGGTTATGGAAGTTGAATACGTAGTCCTTGACCACCTCAGTATTGTTATATCTGGACTACACGAGGGGGACGAGCGCAGGATTATTGATAACACAATGACCAAGCTTCGTAGCCTTGTTGAAGAAACCAAAATTGGAATGATTCTAGTTAGCCACCTCAAGCGCCCAGAAGGTAAGGGACACGAGGAAGGCGCAAGCACTAGCTTAGCACAACTCCGTGGCTCTGCCGCCATTGCTCAACTCTCCGATATTTGTTGTGGATTAGAGCGTAACGGGCAGTGTCCAGACAACAAGAACAAGACGCTCGTCCGTGTTCTTAAAAATAGATTTTCTGGGGAAACAGGCATTGCTTGCGCCCTTAATTATGACCCAACCACTGGCTTAATGGCTGAGGAACATTATTGCGAGAACCCCTTCTAATATATGAAATATTGCTCAAACTTCCGTCACGACCTTGAAGTAGGACAAGTAGCTGAGAAAGAGATTGGTAAATTGCTATCTGAAAAAAAAATAGAAATAAAAAAAGATATGCTTGCCAAGAAGACGGGCAATGTTTTTGTTGAATATATGTCACGAGGCAAAACCTCTGGCATCGACCGTTCCGAAGCGGATTACTACTGCTTCGTTGTAGAAAACCTAATTATCTTCATTCCTACCAATGACCTCAAAGAAATCATCAAGCCCCTCAAAGGCACAAAGAGGGATGTCAGAGGTGGGGATAACAACACATCACGGGGCGTTTTGCTCCCATTAACCACACTAATACCAACAAATGAATAGCATAGCATTTTTCGACATAGAAACTAACGCCATTGAGGATTGGACAAAACTGTCCGACCTTGAGACCGTTCATTGCCTAGCCATACACGACAGCACAGGAACGATTGCGTTCTCTGGTGAGTCCGTACTGACAGGGGTTGAACGACTAAAAAAGTATGACGCCATTGTAGGACACAACTCTATTGGCTTTGATTACCCCGCCTTATACAAGATGTATGGCTTTCAGCACCCTATGGTTTTGGACACGGCAGTCATGGCTCGTTGTCTGTATCCAGATATAAAAACCAGCGACTACGACAGGCACTACAGTGACCCTGAAAATGGGTTTCCCCGCGCATTACTTGGGTCTCATAGTCTGAAGGCTTGGGGTAGACGCATTGGTGTATACAAGAGCGACCACGGTGATACCGAGGATTGGACTACTTGTACTCCAGAAATGATTGAGTATTGCAAACAGGACACCTACGTGACCTACCGCTTGTATGAGCATTTTATTAAAAAGAAACCAGATGTTCGCATGCTTACGCTTGAACATAAGTTTGCTAAGCTTATGCGCGTACAGGAGTGGAATGGCTTTCCGTTTGATGTAAAAGCGGCTGATAAGCTTACCTCTGACCTTATGGTTCGTCGTGCAGAATTAGGAGACGACCTTGCGAAGTCTTTTGGGCCTAGCATTGAAACACTTAAAAGCTTTTGGTGGATAGCCCCAGACGGAACTACTTCCAAGACTAAAAAGGCTTTGGTCGAAGCGGGCTGGAAAGCTAATGAGATTGAGAAGGGGCCTAATCGCACCAAGGAAATACCCTTTAACCCTAACTCCCGTGACCAAATATGTGAGCGGTTGATGTCTGAAGGATGGAAGCCCGCCGCTTATGATGGCAAGCGCCCTAGGATTGATGAGTCTGTACTTAAAGAGATAGGCACTCCTAACGCTCTAAAGCTCTTAGAATACTTGCTTGTATCGAAGCGTCTTGGACAAGTTGCAGAAGGCAATCAAGCGTGGCTCAAGCTCTACAATGATGGACGAATACACGGGAGGGTAAACACCAACGGTGCTATCTCTGGTCGTTGCACACATTCACAGCCAAATGTAGCTCAAGTGCCAGCGGGACGCGCACCTTACGGCAAAGAGTGTAGGTCTTGTTTTACCGCTCCAGAAGGTAAGGTACTTGTTGGTGCTGATGCCTCTGGGTTAGAACTGCGTTGCCTTGCTCACTACTTGTGGAGTTGGGATGATGGAGCTTACGCCAACGAAATTCTTACAGGTGATATACATACTGCTAACCAGAAAGCGGCTGGGCTTGAGACGCGTGACCAAGCTAAGACTTTCATCTACGCTTTTCTCTACGGAGCGGGTGATGCTAAGATAGGCTCTATTGTTGGTGGTTCTTCTAAACACGGCAAAAAACTTAAACAATCTTTCATGTCCAAAACTCCTGCTATCCGTCACCTATCTGAGGCGGTGGCTAACAAAGTAAAACAGACAAACAAACTAATAGGTCTGGACGGACGTGGACTACCATGCCGCTCTGCACACTCTGCGCTTAACCTGTTGCTTCAGTCAGCAGGAGCAGTGGTGATGAAGCAAGCACTTGTTGAGTTCTCAGAAATGGCAACTCGACCTTACGAATTACATGGCAACATCCATGACGAAGTTCAGTTTAGCTGTGACCAAGCTGACGCTGATGCTCTTGGAAGTTGCTTTGTTCAAGCATTAGCCAAGGCAGGTAAAACCCTTGGTTTCAAATGCCCACTAGATGGAGAGTATTCCGTTGGGGCTAACTGGTCAGAGACACACTAACATGAAAACATTATTCCTAGACGGCGATATGCTTGCCTACCGAGCCGCCTTCAGTAACGAGGTAGAGACTAAATGGGAGGATGCTATATGGACGTTACACACGGACGTAAACGCTTCTCTTGCTTACTGTGAGGACTTCATTGAGTCTATGTGCAAGAAGTTCAATACTGAGGATTACTTCATAGTCTTCAGTCCTAAGACTAACTTTCGCTATGAACTCTTTCCTGCCTACAAAGGCAACCGTAAGAGCAAGCGTAAGCCCTTAGCATTAGCTGAACTGAAGAAACAAATTCGTAAACGCCATACGTTTATGATGTATAATAATATGGAGGCTGACGACCTTATTGGTATTATGTGTACGCAAGCTCCTGAAACCACCATTGCTCTCAGTGGTGACAAGGACTTCGCTACGCTACCCATCACTTGGTACAATTACCTCCGTGATGAATTGACTACCCTCACAGAAGAAGAGGCTAACAGGAACCACCTTATCCAAACATTGATGGGTGACACTACCGACGGCTACCAAGGTATCAAAGGTGTTGGGCCTAAGACCGCTGTAAAGCTCTTAGACAAGCACGGCTGGGACTGGGAAGGTGTCGTTAAAATCTACGAAAGCAAAGACATGACAGAAGAGGACGCGCTCCTCACCGCTCGTCTTGCTTATATTCTCAGAAAAGAAAACTTCAAAGAAGGAAAAATTATATTATGGCAACCCCCTACAAAATAGACGTAGACGCCTCAACAATTTATATTGCTGGGCCTATGACAGGCATTGAAGAATACAACTTCCCTGCTTTCGACGCCGCTTCTTTTAAATTTAAAGAACAAGGCTTTAATGTTATTAACCCTGCCGCGCTGAGCAGAACTCACGCCGCTGAATTAGGCATTGAGATAGGAGAGCTATGCGTACGCGAGTGTGCGATGATTGACCTTGTTGCTGTTATTGGAACCGCTTCGCATATGCACATGTTAAAAGGTTGGGAATATTCCAGAGGAGCTAAAACAGAACACGCTCTAGCAGAGTGGCTTGATATAAAAATTAGCTATGAAGTAGAGGAAAGTTTTAAGGCTTATAACACCCACAACAAAGAGTGGTGGTTCGCCTTCCAAGCTGAGCAGTTCAAGCGTATCTCTAAGCTCACCAAGAAGAAGAACGATGACTACACTGGTGGTTCCTTCACCTCTAATCCGTTCGCTAACTTCGATGAAGCGGATGACTTTGGGGTAGACCCACTCATCGGACTATCACTTCGAATGGGCGATAAGATGCAGAGGCTCAAGGCTTTCTGTAACGGAGGGCTTTCGTTGGAGACTAATGGAGACACCGTAGCAGACATCTTTAATGACCTAATTGGTTACAGTTCAATCGCTTTAGGTATGCTAGAACGTAAGAAGGAGGTGGACTAATATGGACAACAATAACGCTTTTCCTGCTGTTTCAGACAATTTTATTAAAAAATTAGAAGAAGTTTTTCCTATAAGAGACGATTTTGATTACAGCATCCCTCAAAACGCTCTTGTTTTTTATTACGGACAACGCTCTGTAGTCCGCTTTCTTAAAGAAAAAAATAAACTTCAAAACGAAAATATTCTAACTAAAGGTTAACTATGTGTACGTCATCCCCCAAAATACCAGACCCTCCCCCTCCTCCAGCGGCTCCTCCCCCTCCCACTAAGACAGCGGAGAAAGTGAGAAACAAGGCACTCAAAAGACGTCAGAGTTCTAGAAAGCGCGGAACATCTGCATTAACAATACGTCGCTCGGCAGTGAACACTGGCTCATCTGGCACAGGCGCAAACATCAGCTACTAAATTATGTCAACAAGAACAGTTTCGGTTACTGACGGTGGTGGAGGAACCAGAACAGTATACATCCCTGACCGCGCTCGTTTTGCTGGTGTAAGAACTGTGACTGTCAACGGGCAGACAGTTACAATAAATCGCTCAGCCCCAGTAATTACCTCAGACCGTACAGGTGACTCTCGTCCATTATTAAGGAAAATTGTAGGAGGAGCGAAGGCGGCTTACAGCTTTCGTGACCTCAAAGATAAGACAGGAAAAGCAACTGTAGCACGGGTAAGGCGCGAAACTGACGACCAAGAGAGGGACTTCCTTGCGAAGGATATAGCTACTTGTGGCGAGTGGGCAGATGGAAAGTTAGAGACAACACTGCCTCTAGACCTCATTAACCAAAACACAAATATAACGGAGTTTACTTTCACCATTTTAGGAGGCAATTATCCCGCGTCTTTCGTTAATGAAGTTACGGGTACTTACACGAAGGGTCCTCCAGAATCTATAAGTGGAACCAATGCGAACAGAAACGGTATGTCGTTAACCGATGTGTGGACTAACGAACACGGCTCAAAATTTTTTGGCACGGACCCATTTGGATTTACTACATGGGCAGTAATAAGTGCTAGCGGCTCAATTGCTATATTTTGGGTTGATTTTAATACCGTAAACCCTTGGAACGCCACAAATGGTAGTGATTTTTCAGGGCAGTACTTTCAGGGTACGGGGAGTGCTACACAGAATGTCAGCTATGAACCTAACCTAGCGGGTTCTGCCTACAGCCTACATCGCCTAAGGAGTTCTTATAATTCCCCTGTTCTTCAGATAAGAAGAGGGTCGGACAACGTAGAGGCAGACGTTCTCTTTGACCGACACGGTAAAATAAGTAATTCATCTCCTATTACTGAAGTCTTATCTGAGACAGAAGGCACGACTAAGAGCTTTTATGTTAGTAAAGCTACTGGCGTATCCCGTCCTTTAAATGGGGGACGGTATACCAGAATGTCGGGCACTTCGTGGGTGTCTCTCGGTTCACCTCAAAGATTTATATTAGCTTTACCGCAAGGACAGCCAGCGTTTTGGATGGCTCTGGATTTATACTCAACAACCTACGCACAGTCCGCGCCTTGTGACCCATCTGTTAAACCTTTTGAGGCTGATTGGAGTAATACGGTCTTGAGTGAAGTCGATTGGTTGTTCACGTTAGAACCTGAACAAACGTTGGGAGATTTTATAAACGCGGATGCTAATCATGTTGCGTTCACGTACAGCAATACCTCTATTGATTCCTTTGATGGAACATACAATCGCGTATCAACAAATTCCTACGTAAACGAAAAAGGAACCACAATCACTATAATGGGACCTAGTGGTGGACAAGGATGGTTTATAGCCTCTTTAGATTTAAACTTTGCTTACCTTAATGTGCCAATAACAAGTGACCCTTGGGAAGCCACTGGTGGTTCAGGTGGTATGTTCTCTACTCCAGATTTTAGTATGACAGCCCCTACACCTGTATACAGTGGAGGGGAAGATGCCTATGTAGTTACTTGGTATGACCAAAGCACAAACGGAAATGACGCTTATGAGTATACCGCTGGAAGTCAGCCTAAGATTGCTAGTGGTGGTACATTATTTGATAAAGTCACCTTCAATAGCTCATCTGAAGAACTGTATACAGGCAACAGAAATATACCAATACTTTATGAGGCTGATGTAAATACAGCCATACAAACAAGCACCTCTGGAGTACGGGTTAATATTAACTCAGACACAAAGGAGTTGATAGCCTATGAAACTGACCAGACCAATAACATATTTAAAATAGAATCTAATATTAATTTTCGTTATGGTCTCTACACGCCCACACCAACAGATGCCTATTTAGTTACTTGGTATGACCAAAGCGGTAATTACATTGACTTGGAACAGCCAGATAAGAGTAAACAACCTCTAATTAGTAATGCTGGGAGATACCTTGGCTATGCATCCTTTGGTCGTAGGAACAATGTTGTTTCGTTTCTGCAACCAAACTCTTTTTTAAGTGGAAGCATTTCTTGTTGTAAGGTTACTGAGGATATGGGCGTAGGAACATATGACTTTATTTACTTCTCTAACTTTACTAGTAATCAGAATTATGTAGCCACTTCTAAGTTCCTTGAGTTAGTCTATTATGACAGAGATGAGACCACAAATAACTTAGCAATTAGAGCTAACATGGCTAATCATGCAGACGCTCCAGTCTTTGGCGAAAGCGATTACTTCAAGCGTATAATGACTGACTGTATAGACAACCAAATATTAGGAGCCGACCCTGCTACTCAGAAAGAGTTGTATGGAGTGCAAAATCACAGTTCATCTACTTACACTAGAAACGAAGATTTCTGGCTAAAAGATACGTTCAATGTCTCCGCGAATGATACCCGCTTACAAGCACTTACTTGTATTAGCCCTTATAACAGCGATGGTAGTAATAAAAAAGCAGGAGTAGCAATCACCCCTCGACACATTATATGCGCTACTCACTACAAAATAGCTGTAGGCTCAACCATACGATTTATAACAAGACAAAACTCCGTTGTGGACAGAACAGTCGTAGGCACAGTAAGCATAGGAAGCAGTGATATAGAAATTCAAATACTCGACAGCGACCTCCCAAGCTCAATTACTCCGTGCAAGGTTCTTCCTTCCAACTACGCAAGTTACTTACCCGCCGACCTCGCTTTGATGCCATTTCTTGCATTAGACCAAGAAGAGAAGGGTTTAGTTGGTGAAATTCGCACGGTTTTTCCAGACACTAAAACAGTCAATTGGCTCTCCCAGCCAAATAATCAAGCATTAACAGCCCAACGAAGAGCCTTTGGAGAAGAGGTAGTAACGTTTGACTCTGGTAACCCTATGTTCTTTGTCACTAAGACCCAGTTATGGTTATTCTCTACTGCGTTTCATGCATTCGATGGACCGTTACTGTCTAATTATATTTCCGAAATTAATACTGCCATTAATACTCTGGACACGGCTCAAGGTATCTCCTCTGGATACACCGTTACTGAGGGACAGTGGACTGAAAACGTATAAATAATTATGTATCTTATATTCCCAACTAAACAAGAAGCTACCGACCGCGCAGACGTAGAAGGTAAAAAACAAAACTTTGCTTACTGGACTAAAGGCAGAGGAACCCGCTGGTTGACTAAGCCAGCTCCTACTGCGGATGGTTTGTGGGCTTTAGATGTCTCTGAGTATGCCCTCGACGACCTTGAACAGACTACAGCCGTAGAGTCCGTAGTATTCCCAGAACCAGAAGAATAATTTATGCACAAATCAGCAGAAGGCTTATACAACTCCCTTGAAGGGAAGCGGTATCAGTACTTAGACCGCGCTCGTTCCTCAGCTAAACTAACGCTTCCATATGTTATGCCAGACGATGGCTTTGGAGCGCATAGCCGCTTAGATACACCATTTCAGGGCATTGGGGCTCGCGGAGTAAACAACCTCGCTTCTAAATTATTGTTGGCACTTCTTCCACCCAATGCCCCGTTCTTTAGACTCGCTGTGGACGAATATGGACTAGCGCAAGAAGGCGCACCCATAGAGCTAGTAACAGAAATTGAAACCTCTTTACAGCGGGTAGAAGAGTCCTTCATGGAGGAGGTTAGTAGAGGTACATACCGCACTGCAATACACGAAGCTTTAAAGCAACTTATTGTTACAGGTAACGCTTTACTATACGTTCCTGACGACGGCGGCATCCGTGTGTTTCATCTCGACCGTTTCTGCGTTGAGCGCGACCCAATGGGTAACATCTTATCCGTATCCACAAAGGAAAGCCTTTCCTATACGTCTTTGACACCAGAAATGAAGGAAGTTTGCGGTCATCACGAAGGCAGTAAAGACGAAATTAACCTTTATACTGCGGTCTGTCGCCAAGAAAAAGGATGGAAAGTCTGGCAGGAAATCAACGGAAACGTTATTCCAAAGTCTGAAGGCTTCTACGGTCTAGACAAAAACCCATTTATTCCTTTGCGCTTTACCCGTATTGACGGCGAGGATTACGGACGTGGCTATGTTGAGGAATACCTCGGCGACCTACAGTCCCTTGAAGCTCTTACACAGGCTATCGTGGAAGGCTCTGCCGCCGCCTCAAAGGTTCTATTCCTAGTGAACCCTAACGGCACAACCAGAGCTAAGACGCTAGCCGACAGTCCAAACGGCGCAATCACACAGGGCAATGCACAGGATGTCACCACCCTACAGGTAAACAAATTTAACGACTTCCGTGTAGCACAGGAGACAATCAACGTAATTAAAGACCGCTTAGGTCACGCCTTTCTACTTACCAGTGGAACTGTACGCCAAGCTGAGCGTGTTACCGCCGAAGAGATACGTATGTTAGGTATGGAATTAGAGTCAGCCCTTGGTGGTCTATACTCTCTTCTAAGCACTGAAATGCAACTTCCATTGGTCAATCGTCTAATGGAGGTAATGAACAAGAAGAACAAACTTCCTAAGATTCCTAAAGACGTTGTGAAGCCTATCATCATTACAGGTGTTGAAGCTTTAGGACGCGGTAATGATTTACAGAAACTAGACCTGTTCCTAGCTGGAGCCGCCCAAGTGGTAGGCCCTGAAGCTATAGCGCAGTTCGTCAAGGTTTCAGAATACTTTAAACGGAGGGCAATCTCCCTCGGTATCAAAACCGACGGGCTGGTTAAATCCGAAGAAGAAATGGCAATGGAGGCTCAGCAAGCACAACAAATGCAAATGGCTGAGAAGTTAGGCCCCGCTGGTATTAAAGCGATGTCTGACCAATCCCTTGCCCAACAACAACAAGAACCAACAAGCGAGGTATAATGGCTAACTACCAATCAGTAACAGTACAAGAACACACCGAGGAAGAAAATATCTCCCTCGAAAAGCAAGCCGCAATGCAGGAAGAAGCGGCTGAACAACGTAATCAATCACTTGATTTAAACACCGAAGAGCCTCAAGAGGAAGCGTCGGAAGAGCGCCCAGAGTGGCTAGATGAGAAGTTTGAAACTCCAGAGGACTTGGCTAAAGCATATAGCGAGCTTCAAAAGAAGCAATCGTCCAAGAATTCTGAATCTAGCGATGAAGAAACTACCGAAGAAGAGACAGGCGTCGCCCTTAACTCTTCCGTACAAAAAGCGACTGAAGAGTTTTCCGAGACGGGCGAGCTTACTGAAGACACTTTTTCCGCGCTTGAGAAAGCTGGGCTACCTCGTAGCTTCGTAGAAGCTTACATTGCGGGTCAAGCGAGTCTAATTTCATCAGAAGCCTCGGACATACAAAACGAAATAGGAGGCGACGATAATTACAACGCTATGGCTGATTGGGCTTCGCAAAACTTATCTGAAAGCGATTTAGACGGCTTCAACAGCATTGTAGAAAGTGGTTCTATAGAGCAAGCTAAGATGGCTGTTAAAGGTCTATATGCTCAGTTCCTCTCTGCTGGCGGTAATCCCCCTGAGTTATCTCAAGGCAGTACTAGCGGCTCCTCTGTTGTACCCTTTGGGTCAGCGGCTCAAGTAACTGAGTCCATGCGTGACCCTCGTTACGCTACTGACCCAGCGTTCCGCGCTAACGTCGAAAAAAGATTAGCCGTATCTAACGTCCTTTAATCGTGTCTATAGAATTATTATCCATGCTAGGAGGTGGCATTACAGGTTTTGTAATGCGTCTCGTAGCCTCCCAAGCAGAAGCCCAAGGTAGAGCCCTTGATGCAATGCTAAGAAAGCAGAAGGCGGTAGATGATTCAGCACAAGCGGCGTCTTCGCGGGGTGGAGTCTGGGTTCGACGAGTAATCGCAGTAAGCATCTTATTTGCTGTAATTGTCGCTCCCTTTTTACTCTCATTACTCAACGTTCCTGTAGCTCTCGAAAAAGAGTCAGGGGGCGGTATTTTCTCTCTCTTATTTGGCAAACAAAATGGATATATTAACGTCGAAGGTTTTGTCCTTCTACCTGAAGTTAGGCAAGGCATGCTTGCTCTGCTTAGCTTTTACTTTGGTTCCTCTATGGTTAAACGCTAACACTAAAAAATATCAGCTTTATTTACATGAATTCGTTTCTCTTATCCCTCTATGGGAAGTGCCGCTCAACAGTCCTCCAGATATTATTGGAGACGAAGGGCTTGGTTATGGGCATTATCAAATCCATCAAATTATGGTGGACGATTACAATCGTATCACGGGTCAAGACCTTGCTCACGAAGATGTCTTCGATACGCGTGTTGGTTGGGCAGTCGCTCACACAGTGCTGGCACATTATTCAAAGCACATACACTCGCTTGGTCAAGAAGTTAAAGTAGACCACTGGTTGTTCATATGGAACGGCGGGGGAGAAGCGTGGAAGCGCGTGGATAGCCCCGTAGATGACCAGAAACAAAAGAATTTAGAACGCTATCGAAACAAAGCGAGAATAATTATTCACGAATATCTAAAGAATAAATACGCAAAATTCGCGATAGAAGTTAACACCCATAAAAATATAAATGGCAAAGAGAAAGGGCGTCAGCCTAAGAAAAGAACATAAGTCTAAAACTGGAGGACTCTCCAAGAAAGGGAGAGAGTACTACAATCGTAAGACTGGTTCTAACCTCAAAGCCCCACAGCCTAAAGGCGGTGCAAGGAAGCGTTCCTTCTGCGCCCGTATGAGTGGCGTTAAAGGGCCTATGAAGGATTCAAAAGGTAGACCTACTCGTAAAGCCCTAGCCCTTAGAAAGTGGAAGTGCTGATGGAAAAGAAACCATGTACCTGCGGTAAATCTAAAAACATGCCTTTTTGTGATGGCTCTCACTGTCTATCAACTAAACGTAAACAACTAAAAATAAGGAAGTAATATGCCAAGTCACTACGGACACGGAAAAAAGAAAAAGATGTCTCGCAAAGAGTTAATGATTGCAAACAAGAAAAAGAAGAAATCTTAATTGTGGCAAAAATATGTCCTAAAGGTATCGCTTGGGCAAAGCGTACCTTCGATAAATACCCCTCTGCTTATGCAAACATGGCGGCGAGCAAATACTGCAAAGACCCCAACTATGGCAAAGGAAAGCGCAAAAAACTTTCAGTAAAGAAAAAGAAGTAATGGGTGAACTGGCAAAATGGAGAAGACAAAACTGGGTCCGCATTGGAACAGATGGAAAAATTAAAGGGGCTTGCGGAACGTCTAAAAACAAAAAAAATCCAGACCGTTGCCTTCCGATGGCTAAAGCTAAGAGCCTATCCAAATCTCAACGAGCAACAACTGCTAAGAAAAAGAAAAGAGCGGGCTCCAAAGGAAAACAATTTGTAAGTAACACCAAGGCGGCAAGAGTGTCGCTTCGTGTAAAAAAGAAGAAATAACTTTCGTCCCCAAGCTAGAAGTAGCGTAAGGCCCTCCGAGGAGGATAACCTTAGACAAGCAAACCCTGCCCACGGACACCTCAAACCCTCAATATTAATCCAAAATAAAGGAACAATACTATGGCTAATGGAAATACAAGCCCGTCCCGCTTGGGACAAGTAAATGCCTCTGGCGCTGTAGATGCGTTGTTTCTGAAGGTGTTCTCTGGTGAAATCCTCACTACGTTTGAAGAAACAAACATAATGAAGGACTTGCATCGGGTACGCACTATTCAGAGCGGCAAAACTGCACAGTTTCCAGCAACAGGCATCGCAACAGCTAAGTACCACTCTGTCGGCGAGAATATCGCTGACGCAGGTAACTCTTATCTGTCTGCAATCAAACACGCTGAGAAGACCATCTCTATTGATGATGTTCTCATCTCCTCAACGTTCATCGCAAACATTGATGAACTCAAAAATCACTACGATATCCGTAGCATCTACGCTAAGGAGCTTGGTAAGGCACTCGCAAAACGTTTCGACATCGCTACGATGAAGACTCTTGCCGCCGCCGCTCGTGATTCAGCAACCATCAATGGTGGTAACAGTGGTACAGTCATCGGTTCAAGTAGCTCTGTATTCAGCTCTACACCAACCGCGGCTGAAATCATCGACGCCCTCTACTTGATGGCTGAGAACCTCGACACCAAGGACGTAGCCGACGAAGGTCGCTTCGCTATCCTTACTCCGTCAATGTACTACACCCTAATCACAGCAGACAACAACGCAGTGTCGCTTGCGTCTAATCGTGATGCTGGTGGTGTTGGTAATGTTGCAACGGGTACAATCGCTCAAGTTGCTGGCATCAGCCTCTACAAGAGCAATCACCTAGTCGATATCGCTATTGATAGCTCTGGTGTTTCTACTGGAGACGGTAGCGCATCGGTCGCTAATGACCCGTTTGGTACTGGCACTGGCTACAACGCTGACTTATCTGGCGTCAAGATTCTTGGCGGCACTAACGAAGCTATCGGTACAGTCAAGCTACTCGACCTCGCTACAGAGTCCGAGTATCAAATAGAACGTCAAGGTACGTTGTTCGTTGCTAAATATGCAATGGGACACGGCGTCTTGCGTCCTGAGTGTGCTGTAGAAGTACGCTAAATTAATTCTGAGCCCCCTTTGGTTTATTCCTTTGGGGGCTCTTTTTTAACTTTTAAATTTATATAATATGCCCACTCTTACATCAAAGCTAGAAGCTGTTAACTCAATGCTAGGACACATCGGCGAAAGCCCTGTGAATAGTATTAGCGACACCAACGCGCTTCCTATCTCTGCCGCTACTGCTATCTCTGTGCTGGACGAGGTAAGCCGTTCCGTTCAAGCTGAAGGGTGGCACTTTAACACAGAACTCAAAGTCACCCTGAGCCCTGCTGGGGATGGCACTATAACTTTATCGGACGACATCTTGGAGGTAGACACCACAGATATCTCTATTGACATCGCCCAGCGTGGTCTCAGTTTATTTGACCGCTCTAATAACACCTCAGTGTTCTCCAAAGACCTAGAGGTAAACCTGACACGCCTTCTGGACTTTACAAGTCTGCCAGAAGCCGCGAGACGGTATATAACTCTACGTGCCTCACGGGTATTCCAAGGACGTATTGTCGGCTCTCGTGAGCTAGAAGCTCTTATTGCTCGTGATGAATACAACGCACGGGCTGACCTTATGGATACGGAAGGTAATAACTCTGACAGGACTATATTTGACAGCTACAATGTAGCCTCCAGAATTGGTATCAACCGTAACTACGACCTATCCTAATGCCTCTAATTAACACAGCGGTTCCTAACCTTATCCAAGGCGTCTCTCAGCAATCTGATGCAACACGCTTTGCTGGTCAATGTGAGGAGCAGGAAAACGCTCTTAGCTCTGTTGCCGATGGACTAAAGAAACGACCTAATACTAGGCACGTTGGTAAGTTACTTTCGAGTGCCATAGACAGTAATAGCTTCGTTCACTTCATCAATAGAAGTGGAACTGAGAAGTATGTGATTATTCACGATGGCACATATCTGTGTGCGTATAGTTTGATTGATGGCTCTGAGCAAAGTATCACCTTTGGTGGAACTGAATACAAAAGCACAAATTCAAATGGCAAGTATCCTATAAGTGGAACTTATCTTTCCTCTGACACGGCTCGTGCGTCACTTAAGGCTCTTACAATCGCAGACAGCACATTCTTATTGAACACCGAAGTAGCAATAGGATTAGGCACAGATAACTCTCCATCCGTCGCAAAAAAAGCCTTGTTATTTATTAAACAAGGGGACTATAAAAAGAAGTATGGATTTAAAGTGAGAGCTACTTTGGCTTCAAATTCTGGGACGCTTGCTACTTTAACATTCAGTAGTTCGCTGTCCAATACAAGGTATATGCAAGAAAGAGCTTATATAAACAACATAACTGTCCCTAGTGGTGGTTCTGGTTCTGGATTTGCCGTAAATGACATTATAAATATTCCTCTCCCATCCACTAGCATTGTAGACACTTACAATGATGATGATGATGATTTTACATATAATACAACGTTGACCATCTATACTCAGCCAACAATGAGAGTGACCCAGATAGGTACCAACGGTGTAATAACAGGAGCGTCCGTAGAAAATGCTGGCTCATTTATATACCGAGACGGTACACATCAAGGATTTGGACTCGGAAGCGGCCCATTTAACGAGGGTAACAACGGTAATCCAGCGGCAGGTTCAAAGGCTTTAAATATTCCCACCACAAACAGCACTCCTGTTACTACAAGTGGCACATCCAACAGGGTGACATTACAAAAGGTATTTCAAAGCGGCGATAGCTCAGGCAATAACGCCTCACAGAATACATCTTCATCAACAATCCTTACAGGCGTAACTGCGCTTAATACGACTAGTGGTTCCCACGCAGGGACAACAAGTAACTTAGGAAGTTATTTTGAAACAGAAAACCACGTTGTGTCCAATTTGCTTATCTTATCCGTTAAACAATCAAATGGTATAGATTTAGTCGAAGACTTTACAATAAGTCCTATAGACGATTTGTCTGGAGGAGGCATGGGCGTAGTCTACAAGGAAGTAAATTCTATAACTGACCTACCCCTAGTCGCTAAAAATGGATTTGAAGTAAAAGTAGCAGGTGACGCTGAACTTAACCAAGATGACTATTACGTTCGCTTTGAAACAACAGGCGGTGAAGATGTTGGACAAGGCTCTTGGATAGAGTGCGTAGCTCCTGAACTTCGTTTAGGGTATGATACTAACACGCTTCCTATGGAGCTTATAAGTGACGGTATTGGATTTACGCTTCGCACAATGAAGTTTGCTGACAGAGTTGCTGGTAACGAAGACTCAAATCCTCTCGCGTCCTTTGTGGCTCAAACCATAGAAAACTTATTCTTCTTTAAGAACCGACTTGGTTTTCTAAGCGGAGAGAACGTCATAATGTCTGAAAGTGGTCTAGGAGTTTTAGATACAACTGGACAACTTAATTTCAACTTTGGACGCACCACAGTAACCACACTACTAGACTCTGACCCAATCGACGTGTCTGTAGCTAGTAGTCGAGTGACTAACCTTAAGTCGGCTAAGGGCTTCCAAGAGAACCTTGTCTTATTCTCTGAGAATGGACAGTTCGTTCTCAAGGGTGGCGATGTTCTTACACCTAAGACAGTCAGCATCACTCCTGTTACTAACTT
>CESW01012068.1_pt1 | contig 26088 bp, 25 predicted proteins | sample 531171 | NCBI WGS metagenome assembly CESW01 (sample SAMEA2621859, study PRJEB7988) | marine metagenome | biome: marine biome (ENVO:00000447); feature: surface water layer (ENVO:00002042); material: "saline water (ENVO:00002010), including plankton (ENVO:xxxxxxxx)" | depth 5 m
AACGAATTCTTTCTTGATAAAGTAGTTTGATAGTTTGGTTGTAACAGTAGGAATTGCAAAAAAAATCCCCAAAATTGCTGGAAATATTAATATAACGAAGGGGACTAAAATATAATGCTTTTCATAAATCGTAAATGGAAAAATAATCCAGTGCATTGATCCTAAAAAAAAACCAAATCCGAATAGCCATCCTAAAAAAAAAATATTCTTTAGATTTTTTTCATTTTCGACAAGCTTAATTAAAAATGTGAAAGAAAGAATTGTAATAGGAACTAGAATAAGAAAGGTTGAAGATAATCCTGAAAAGATAGCTAAGAAAAGAAGGATCGATTTTGGAAACATTATTTTAACGTTATTAACATTTTCTTAATCCTTCTAGTATCTGCATCTATTATGCTAAATTCAGTACCACTTGAATGTGATATTACTTCACCTCTTTCTGGTATTCTCCCAACTAAATAAAAAACTAAGCCACCGAGTGTATCAGCTTCTTCTCTTTCAGATCTCTTTATAAATTTACCAACTTTTTCTTCAAATTCTTCTATTGTTACTCTCGCAGACACCTCAAAACTATTTTTTGATACCCTTTTAATTTCAGGAACTTGCTCAAAATCGTGCTCATCTTTGATTTCTCCAACGATCTCTTCAACAAGATCTTCAATTGTAACAAGTCCATTTGTTCCTCCAAATTCGTCAATAACTATAGACATATGAATTCTCTCTGATCTCATTTTTAATAACAAGTCTAGAATTTTCATCGAAGGAGACGAAAACAGTATTTTTCTCATCAATTTCTTTATTACCTTAGTCTTTTTATTGACTTTTCCGTTTTTATTCAAATGTTGAAATAAATCTCTTATATGTATCATTCCAGTAACTTTATCTAGGTCACTTTGATAAACTGGAATTCTTGAGTGTTTTGTCGTGTCTATGAAGGTAACGATTTCATTCAAATCGACATCTTCTGAAACTGCGTCGATATCTGCACGAGGTACCATAATATCTTCAATACATTTATCATCAACATCTATAACATTTTTGAAAATTTTTTTTGTTCTATCATCAATCCTCTTATCCTTGGATTCATTGTCCTCTATCAGATCCTCAAGAACCTCCTGAATGTTTCCTTGTCTTTCGAAACCTAATTTACTCTTTAACTTAGAAATTATTTTTTTCAGCATTTTTTGTAGTTACAGGATTAAGAATTGAAATTTTGGAAAGAATAGTTTGTTCAACTTTTTCCATCTTCTCGGAGTCATCTGTATCATTGTGTGTAAACCCATACAGATGAAGCAAACCATGAAGAGTCATGTGCGAAAGATGGTTTTCAAAAGTTTTATTTTGTTTTGTACATTCAAACCTTATCATTTCTAAAGATAAAACTATATCACCTAAAAGAATTGTAGATTTTTCTGCATTCGATACCAATAAAATATTTTGCGGAAAAGATAGAACATTTGTAGCTTTATTTTTCTTTGCATATTTTTTGTTTAATTCTGCTATTTCAGAATTATCGGTTAAAAAAACAGAAAGATAATATAATTTATCTTTTTTTGAAATATTTAACTCTTCAAATGTTTTTGCAACGACTCGTTTAATTATCTTTTTTATTTCTGGTATTTGAAAACCTAGGTCTTTTTTAACTAAAATGTCTATCATTATGTAACTAAGATCTAGAAATATCTTTTTCCTACACCCTCTGTTTTTTCAAATTCTTCATATTTAGAAACAATCTTTGAAACAAGAGGATTTCTTACAACATCTTGGTCAGTAAAATTTATAAATCCAATATCTTTTACATCCTTAAGAATAGTTATGGACTCTCGAAGACCTGATTTAGTACCTGACGGCAAGTCAACTTGAGATAAATCTCCATTAATTATCATTTTCGAATCCTCACCTAATCTGGTAAGAAACATTTTCATTTGAATAGGGGTAGTATTTTGAGATTCATCTAAGATTATAAATGCATTTGAAAGTGTTCTTCCTCTCATAAAAGCAAGTGGAGCAATTTCAATTGTTCCGGACTCTATTTTTTTCAGAACCTCAGAAAAGGAAAGCATATCATTAAGTGCATCATAAATAGGTCGCAGATAGGGATCTATTTTTTCTTTAAGATCACCAGGAAGAAATCCGAGCCTCTCACCAGCTTCAACTGCTGGCCTTGAAAGAATTATTTTATCTATTTGTCCTGTTTTCAACATTGACACTGCAAAGGCAACTGCTAAGTATGTTTTTCCTGTTCCAGCAGGACCGCAACAAAACACCATTTGCTTTTTTTTTACAAGCTCAAAATAATCTAATTGTTTACTAGACCTTGGTTTGATGATTTTCTTTCCAGCAGAAATAGAAAATGAATTTACATCGTCGATATCAGTTGCCCCATGGTTTGTAGTTTTATTTTTTAAAATATTTATGGTCCCTATTATTTCCCCAGTTCCAATATTATTACTTTTACATGCTAGATTGTAAAGTTGTTCAAGAACATTTTTTGCTAATTTAATAACAGTTTTATTTCCAACGATTTTGAGAAAATTTCCTCTAGGTAAAATTACTATACCAAGCTCTTGTTCAATAGTTTTTAAATTTTTGTCATGTTCACCAAAGATGACAGGTAAAACCAAGTTATCATCAAATGATATTGTAACACTTTGTGAATCTGAAGCTTTTTTCTTAGGAGATAGCATTAATTGAGAATTTTTCCATGAAATGAATATGAGGTCAAACTTTCAATTTTAACCATCATCAATTCCCCAATAATATTTCTCTTAGAGAAAACATGGACAGGTTGAAGATGGGGAGTTCTTCCAGTAAATTGGCAATCCTTTCTTCCTCTTGAATTAATTAAAATTTCTACTGTTTTACCGATAAATTTTTCATTAAATTCTTTTTGATGAAGATTGAGAACTTCTTGCAATTTCTTTAATCGTGCACTTGAAGTTTCCTCAGAGATGTTATTTTTTATTAGCGACGATTTAGTGCCTGGACGAGGTGAATACTTAAATGAATATGAGCTTGCAAAACGTACAGTGTCAATCAGGTCTAAAGTCATTTCAAAATCCCTATTATTTTCACCAGGATAACCAACAATAAAGTCTGAAGAAAACGCTATCTCGGGTACATGAAAACGAATTTTTTTTATCAGTTCAATATAAAATTCTCTTGTATGTTTTCTATTCATTTCTTTTAGGATTTTGTTAGAACCTGATTGAATTGGAAGATGTAAAAAAGGCATAAGTTTTGTATTTAACTTGTGCTCATAAATCAAATCATCTCCAATATCATTAGGATGAGATGTAACATACCTCAATCTTTTTATATCCTTTATTTTAGATAAAACTCTGAGTAAAAAACTGATCCCTACCTTTTTATTCTTTTTTTCCGAAAAGATTTTTGATGAGTAAGAACTTACATTTTGCCCTAATAGGGTCACCTCCCTAGCTCCGGACTTTGATAGATTTATTACTTCTGCATTTATTTGTTCTATCGAACGTGAGTACTCCGCCCCTCTTGTGTAAGGAACCACACAAAATGAACAAAATTTATCACATCCTTCTTGTATAGTTACCATCTTTGAAACATTTTTAGAGTCCGTTTTCAATTGAGCCAGTGATTTAAATTTTTCATCGGGGAGAAAATTATTGAACCTTTTTCTTTCCTTTTTGAGAATATCTGGAAGAACGTGAAAATTTTGTGGGCCAAGAACAAAATCAACAGATTTACTTCTTTTTAAAATTTCATCTGCTTCTGCTTGAGCAACACAACCAGTTACAATTATTTGCATTTTTCTACCATTAATTTCTTTATTTTCTTTGAATTTTGATAGTCTGCCTAAATCTGAATACATTTTTTCACTTGCCCTTTCTCTTATATGACACGTGTTAAGTATAGCTAGGTCTGAGTTCTCTATATCATTGGTTTCTTCGAATCCAATATTTTTTAGCAACTGATTAATCTTCTCAGAATCATACTGATTCATTTGACAACCATACGTTTTGATATAAAAAGTCTGATTCATAAACTTAGATAATTAAATACTTTTTTCTGTATTACAAGTATTTAAATTCATATAGTTTTATTTTGTCTTTTATCTCAACTGATTTTTTATTCTCCGACAATTGCTCAGAAATAGTATTAAAACAGAATTTTGCAGCTTCCTTTCTATTTTTGAACTCCTTAAAATTTTTTTCTTTATTAAAATTAACAATTACTTCGCATTCTCCTAAACCCAAAAATTTCCATGCATGTGAAATTAAGTCCATTCTTCCATACCATGCTAAAAATGGCAAAAATTTTGTGTCGAGTGGGAGATTATCTAATTTGCTGTAAGTCAACGAAATAGACTGAAGGAAACACTTCTTCTTTGTTTTCGACTCGATAGGTGAAAAAAGAGATGATTTAAAGGGTAATACTTGTTTGCCATCACTTGATGTGCCTTCAGGAAAAAGAATTATGTTATTGCCTGAACATATATTTGAATTAATGATTTCAGCCTGGTGTCTAACATTTAGCCTTTTTTCTCTATCAATAAAGATTGTACCACCTAGATGACAAAGTTTATTAATCAATGGCCATCCAGATATTTCAGACTTGGCTACAAATAAACCCTCCAAACAGGAACCTAAAATAAAAATATCAATATATGAAATATGATTAGACACATATAGGACGTTTCTTTTGACTGGAACGCCATGAAATTTTAGTTTTATATTTAAAATTTTCACCAAACCTTTGAAAAAAATATTAAAAAAAATAAAAAAGTATTTCTTACCAAAAAGTAAAAAAACGGCTTGCATGAATGAACAAAATAAAGTCCAGAAAATCAAAGGGAACAGCCTCAAAAAAGATAAAAATGGTGAATACATCATTTTATCTATGTATTTCAAGATCGGAATATTTTTTTATAATATTTTCTGTTTTCAAGATAATCAAAACATCCGTAGTATTAAACTTTCTGTCTATTGTAGCACCCGGACTTATCCACGCACCAGCTCTAATGTAAGCTTTTATAAGAGGTGGAAGAGTTCTAAAAATTTTTTCACTTTTTTCGAGGGGAATATTTTTTATGTTAAAATTTGCCTTGAGATGGTCAAGGGGTGTAACAACATAATTATTTGGTGGATAATGAAAAGTTTTTAAATAATTCAATTGATTAGAGAATTGTAAAAAATTTGAAGAGGGAAAACTTGCACACCCAAAAATTAATTCTACATTATTATTTGATATATATGTAGCAAGTCCGCGCCAGAGTAACCTTATTATTCTACCATCTCTGTAACCTTCTAGTACACACGATCTACCAGCTTCTAGTAAATTGTTATTTTTCCTTTTGAGATTTGTAATATTAAATTCTGTTTCGCTGTAAAATTTAAAATCAGACCTGTTTTTTGGCTTGAAGAGCAACCTATAGGTACCGACAACAAACTCATTGTTAAGAGAAGTGTCAATTACAACGAGATGATCACAATGATTATCAAACTCATCATTGTCCTCGTGAAATTTATCTGTATCTCCAAAAAAACTATTATACCTGAGTTCCAATACTTTTTCAAAGAGTGAGCTTCTGGAGTTTATTGTTTTTATTAAATATTTACCAAATGAGAACTCTATATATCGATTTTTTGGTATCCCTAAATTGCATTCTTTTCTATTCTTGTGTCTCTTCAAATAAATGACATTTTTTGCAACAATTCTTACCTTGGAGAATATTGTCCGTACATTTTTTAGTCTTTCAAACTTATTTTTTTTTGGAAAATATACAGCGTTTTTTGCTACACTACTAACTTTAGAGAAAATTGATGTCATAGCTAAAATTTTCTTTCATTTAAAATTATTTCATTTCACTATTTTTTTGATGGAGTGGCATAAATTTCCAATCTGTAGTCCACCAAATCATAGCCTAATTCTTTGGCCATTTGCTTTTGCATAGCATCAATGAAAGGATTCTTAAATTCTTTAACTTCTCCAGTTCTGATATCTATTAGATGATGATGATTTTCTCTAACTGTTTCGTACCTTGAGCTGAAGCCTTTAAATTCGTGTTTTTCAAGAAGGTTATTTTCTTCAAAAAGTTTTATTGTTCTATATACAGTAGCTATTCCTATTCTCTTATCTATCGAAGATGCTCTTTTATGCACTGCCTCAACATCTGGATGATCTACAGAGTCTGAAAGTACTTTTACGATTGTTTTTCTTTGCTCAGTCATCTTGAGTCCAAGTTTCGTAATTTTTTCAATCAAATTATCCATCGATTTGTTATCTACTATAAAGTAATACCGAAATATTACATATTTAATATTATTTCATTTTAAATAAAAATTATTTTATAACATAATAGTATTAAAAAATGAAAAAAAAAATTTTAGATATTACCTCATACAAGTGTCCGATAGCATTTATAAAAGCCAAAGAGTTTCTTAAAAAATTTTCAAGTGTTAAAACCAAAACTATTTTAATCAAAGGTTCTGAAAATCACGACTCTCTGGTGCAAACTTTAAAAGCTAGCTATAAATTAAAGTCAAAAAAGATTGGTGATCAAATATATGAAATAAATTTAAAAGATTAGATCTCGAATTGCATTAAAAAAGCGTCATAAAATTTTTTTTTTATTAAATAATAGTTCTTTCGTCTTCCAAATAGCAAAAAGTTTTGTTTTCTATACAGAGAAATAGCATTTCTATTGTTTTCATTTACTTCTAACAATATCTTTTTAAAAAGATTTTTTTTTGCATATTGTTTGGCTTGAAAAAGAAAATTTTTAGCGATGCCTTTATTTCTAAAATCAGGACCCACAAAAATTATATATAATTCTAATACGTCTTGACTTGCCGAGAAGATACAGAAGCCACTAATTTTTTCTTTTAGATAGCTAACTTTACAAAAAGTGTTTTTTTTCCTTATAAGATTAATAATTTCATATTCAGTCCAAATGTTTGTTCCAAATTCTAATTTATTTTTTATCTGAAGTTCATATACATCCCTCGAATGATGACAATGCATTTCTTTTATTTCATGATTTTTCATAATAAGTGTGATGATAAAGAATATTTAGGTTTTTATTTGCCTTACCGTTCATACAAGCCAAGGCTAAACTTTTAGCATCGATTTCAAAAATGTCTAACTCTTCTTTCTCAAAGAAATCAAAATTTTTTTTTATATATTTACAATCTGAAACAAGTTTCAAATCATCTTTTGATTTAATATTTAAATAACAATCCTTTAATTTCTCAATACTTCCAAACTTTAGTTTTGATAGCGGATTAACTCCCAACCTTGATATTTTGTAAAGTCTAAATGAATAAGTATATAAACTTACTTGAAAAAAAATTAAAAACTTGCCAGTCCTCTCTTTAAGTAAATTTAAAAAAATTTCAAAATTATCTGTTGCTTCAAGCCTACATCCCTGTGATAAGCTAATTCCCTGGGATAATGATTTTATTGCTCTTATAGAAGTAAAACTTCCAGGACCTGTAGAAAAAAATATTTTTGATAATTGACCAAAATCAGATGTTTTAGAAATTCGCTTAGTTAATAATAGCAAAATTTCATTGGAGTTTTTGTGATATTGACCTTTTAAAAATTTCTTTAACTCTAAATTTTTATAAATAGCCAAAGATACTTTTTTTGATGAACAAAAAATTGAAAGCGAATACATTCTATGATCTCAATGTTTTTTTAAAATTAAATTTAATCAATTTTTTTAAAGTTCATCCACCCATAAATGGATCGTTCATGCTAAAAAATTTCAATAATATTAATGTGATTATACCCGAAAAAAAAACATAAAAGATTGTTGGAATAATAGTTATCCTTAATGTAATGCCTTCTTTCCCAAGTAATCCAACGGTTGCAGAAGCAGCAACCACGTTATGAATTGCAATCATGTTTCCTGCAGCAGCTCCTACACTTTGTGCTGCAACCATTAATGCACCCGACATGTTTAGTAAGGTTGCAGTTTCAAATTGAAACTGACTTAACATTAAATTACTAACAGTATTCGATCCTGCCAAGAAAGCACCAATTGCTCCAATCGATGGTGCAAACAATGGGTAAATTTGTCCCATAATATTTGATACTCCCTCCGCCATAGCTACTGGCATGCTTACTATTCCATTATAGTTTGTCCCAGAATTTATCATAATTCGAACAAGTGGAACTGTAAACATAAGAACAAATCCTGCTCCGAATAATGTTTTTGTTGATTGGCTAGTAGCTTTAAACATGTCACTTAATTTCATACGATGCAGCATGAAAGTAATCATACTTGTTAGTACAAGGATACCTCCGGGTAAGTATAGAATTTGAAAACTAGCATTTATTTTTTCTTCGCTAAGAATATTTGAAAAATTTAAACTTATGGATTTTAGAAAAGATTGTACTGGATCGTATGTTCGCGATACGATTAATAAAAATGCTAGAAGTAAATATGGACTCCATGCCAGAATAGGACTTACTTTATTTTCTTGTTTTTTCTTTGAATCTTCGAAACTTCCCATCCACATCTTTGGCCAATTTTTTCTTGGCATAAAGTCCCAAGAATCTTTTGGTAACAGAAATTTTTTTTTTATTGCAAAACTTACTAACATTAAACCAAACAGACCTCCTATTATTGAAGGGAATTCTGGACCAATGTAAAACGCTGCTAAAAAATATGGAATTGTAAAGCTAAATGAAGCAAAAATTGCGAAATAAAAAATTGATAAGCCCTCTGTCCAGCTTTTATTTTTCCCAAAAAATCTCGTCATTATCATAACCAAAAGAAGTGGCATAAAAGTACCACACAAAGAATGGATTATGGCTACTTCTGATACTACCAAATGAAAAAATGAATCCCACTCAGAACCTACTGAAATTAGTTGTTCACTTAATTTTTCTTTCTCTAAACCGCTTTGGACCCCAACTATAAGAGGGGTTCCCACGGCTCCAAATGAAACAGGTGTTGATTGAATCATCATTCCGAAAACTACCGCTGCTAAAGCAGGAAATCCAACCGCTACCATTAATGGGGCGGTGACTGCGGCTGGTGTTCCAAATCCAGATGCCCCCTCAATAAAACAACCAAAAAGCCATGCAATTAAAATCACTTGAACTCGCCTATCCGAACTAATATTAGAAAACCCTTTTTTAATAGTATCAATCCCTCCAGAATGCCTAAGAGTATTAAGAAGAAGTATGGCTCCAAAAATTATCCACAATATTCCGAGTGTAATTACCAGTCCTTGTAAGGATGAAGCAAAGATTCTTTGTAGGCTCATCCCCCATAACAAGTAGCCAATCAAACATGTAATTATAAAAACAACAGGCATTGCAAATTTTGCTTGAATTCTCAAACCAACAAGTAAAATTCCTGCTGATAGAATAGGAATAAAAGCCATAAATGCTAGAAAATATTTTTCCATAATTGTTTGAGTTATATCTTACAGCATAGAACTTATTAAATGTAAATTAAACTGCTAATGAATTTAATTTCTCAGCATCATCATTATTCTTTGACTATCCCACAGAATTTCTTGAACAAAAAACTGATAATGCTAAATTATTTAAACTATGAATCAAGATTTAGTCGAAGTAAAAACATCTAAGCTTAATGTACTGATTGATCTCAAGTACTCAAGTTCAGATAATTTTACTCAAAAAAAGATTTTATCTAATCAAACTTGTCTTATACATAAAATTGCATACGAGCATCTTGAATTAGCATCAAATATTGCTAAAAAACTAAATTTCAGATTGAAAATTTTTGATGCTTACCGTCCTGTTTTTGTGCAAAAAAAACTCTGGGATTATTACCCTGATCCGAATTTCATAGTTCCTCCGTCAAAAGGTTCACCTCATTCTAGAGGGGTAGCTATTGATTTAACTCTTACAACTTTTGATGGTGAACAACTTGACATGGGAACGGATTTTGACGAATTCAGCAAACTTTCATATCACGGAAATTTAGATATTTCTGAGAAGGCTTATAAAAATCGAATGATTTTATTGGGTATTATGACTGACGCAGGTTGGGATTTTTTTAGAAACGAGTGGTGGCATTATCAATTATTTAATTCAAAAAAATATCCCATAATCAATAATTCTGATAATTAATGAAATCATTACTTATTGTTATAATTATACTTCTCTCAAGTATTTCATTTTCAAAGGAAAATTCGGCAGTTGTATTAATGTACCACAGATTCGGGCAACCAGAACATCCTTCAACAAATATAAACAAAGAATTATTCGCAAAGCAAATGAATTATTTGAAAGAGAATAAGTTTAATGTCCTACCGCTTTCTAACTTGATTGATATTTTTGAAAATAACAAACCAATACCAAAAAAAGCTGTATTAATTACCATTGATGATGGTTTTAAAAGTGTGTATACAAACGCATTTTCGATTTTAAAAGAACTTAACTTTCCTTTTAGTGTTTTTGTTTCAACAAAATATGTGAGTAATTCCCATAACTCCGATTTTATGAGCTGGGATATGCTTAAAGAGCTTATTAATAATAAAGGTGAAATTTTTAATCATTCACATGATCACAAAAGTTTGCTGAATCTTTCAATAAAAGATGCACGTCACACCATTGAAAAAACTCAAGTGGAATTAAAAAACAATCTTGGAGTAGTTCCTACGATATTTTCATATCCATATGGTGAGTACTCTGAGGAAAAAAAAAACTTGATTAAAGAAATGGGATTTAAGCTTGCCTTTTCTCAAGATTCTGGACCCATAAGTATTATGCATGACCAATTTTCGTTGCAAAGGTTCCCTATAAACAATAACTATGGAGATCTTAAGAGGTTTAAAACTATCGTCGAAACAAAATCGCTGGAACCACAGAATTTTTCTCCTATTGACAGAGAAATTTTTTCCAATCGAATAGATGTGAGTTTTTTAACCAATTTTAAATCAGAAAATATTAATTGTTTCTCCAATAATAGCTCTGAGTTGATTAAAGAAAATAATAATGATGTAGTGCATCTTCAACTGAAAAAACTTGATATTGGAAGAAACTACAGGCTAAACTGCACTTTGATAAAAAACTACAATAATCGCAGAGAAATTTACTGGTTTGGAACTTCTTTTTTTGTAAGGCCAAGACTAAAAGACTAAAAATTAGTAGAGTCAAATTTCATAAAGTTATTCGTATTAATTAAATTTTTTAAATCTTTAACGTAATCATTCTTTCTCTCTGAATAATTGGTAAGATATGTCGCAAGTTCGCCACCTGACAGAGTATCACCGCTCATTCTTAAATTTCTTCTTTGATTTCTAAAATCGATATATGCTCTATGCGTGTTAAGATTTTTTAGGTATGATCTTGTAGCATCGGAGAGTGAATTAAATTTTCTAACAAGAAACTTTTTATCGCTATCTCTTTGCTTAGGTACAATTCCTATGTCTTCATCGTATGTATATTGTCCGTATATAGCATTCCCTTCTCTCAGATATCTTGAGCTTCCCCAACCACTCTCAATTGCGGCCTGAGCGAGTGCAAGTGAAATTGGGACAACATCAACCTTCATCAATAAATTTCCTAGATTATTTTCATCAGAATCATAACTTTCACTTAGCTCAAAAAGCCATGAAGGCCAGAAATCTTTAGAATAAACATCTCCTTCCGATTCTCTCCACCATTCGAGTATTCTTTGTCTGTCTTCTAAAATTTTTTTATTTTCCATGAAGATAATTGGGACTAAAGTTTTAATAAATAAATCTTTTCTTTTTTTTATTGGTTGAATTTCCATAAAGTCTTTCGGTAGAGAGGAAAAAATAATTAAATCACTTGTTTCATTATTTATGAAGGACTCAATGGAAAAGTTATGTTTTTTGAATACTCCCAACATTTCATCAGCCTCGTTAATAAAATCAATTTGGTTTAGACTTGTATTTTCTAATTCAATACTTTTATCCATCACACTGAAGTTTACTTGATCTGACTGAATCAGAGCTTTTTTTGAAACACTATTATAAAAGCCTATGGATAAATTTAAAAATATTACAGAAACTAAAAAGAATAATAAGTTTTTTTGGTTTGGTTTTTCAGCCATTAACAGCTTCAACTGAAACAATTTCTGGTATGTAGTATTTCAACATATTTTCAATTCCTGATTTCAGTGTTAGGACAGAACTTGGACAACCTGAACATGCACCTCTCATTTCTAAAAAGACTACGCCTGAATCGTATCTAACAAAATTTATATCTCCACCATCTTGTGCAACTGCTGGTTTAATCCGCTGGTCTAAAAGTTCTTCAATTTGATCAATAATTTCTTTTTCTTTTTCAGAGTATTTGATTTCCTTTTCAACATTAGAAGCCTTAGTCTTGGTAAAATCTATCGTTTTATTTTTAATAAGATAATCCGTAATTATTGACAGCACATTTGGCTTTATTGATTCCCAATCAAATTCATCTGATTTCGTGATTGATAAAAAATCATTACCTATAAAAACATTGGTAACATAACCCTCCTGAAATAAATCTTTGGCTAATTCAAAATTTTCAGCATCCTTAAAAGATTTAAATTCCAAGGTGCCTTTTTCTAGGAGTTTTCTTCCAGGCACAAATTTAAGTGTATTTGGGTTTGGAGTAATTTCAGTTTGAATAAACATATTTATAAAATAGTTAAATTAAGATAGGTTGTCAATTTCTTCTTCACTCAAATGAGACGGTATTATGGTCAATGGGACTTTAATTTTGGAACGGTGTTTACCTGTAAAGGCAGTTATTAGTTGACCGGGACCAGAGCTACTTGGTGATGCAGATAAAACAAAGTTAGATATAAATTTGTTGGATGATAAAAAATCTATAATACATTCAATCCTATCGCCCTTCATAATATATTTTTTTGGTTCTTTATCTGTATATCTCATGAGGTAATTTTCATAATCCTTAATCTTTAATTTTGCATAATCTCTAGATTCAACTTCAGCGATATCCTCAACAGCTTTCCAGTGACTGAAGTCTAACGTTTCAAATGTATATAACAAGATTACTCTGCCACCTGTCCTATTTGAACGAAGTGCAGCGTATTTTAAAGCTTTAAACATTTCATCAGAATCATCCAAAATTACCAAAAAATTATATTCTTTCTCTACCATTTATGATTTCCTGAATAAAACCCCCGCGAGAAGCCCAAAGCTTATTGCAATTATAACAGAAAAAACAGCATATATAAAAGAAAAATTGTGTGCCATTTTATACACAAATGAACTGACACCAGGTTTTTTTATTATTATCTTTTGTTTGTTTGTCTCGTAAGCATTTGTTTTATTTACAATGCTCATACTTACCTCATAATCGCCCTCAGGTGAATTTTTTGGAAGAAACACTGGAACTTTAAAAAAGCTAGGGATTTCTTTATTGATTTTTTTAAATGAATCATTTTTAATTAAAAAAAGATCAATTGACCTTTTTTTTTCAATGAGTTCTTTTTTAAGATTATCATCGTCCTTTCCAATTAACTTGATATTATCAACCAAGTCTTTTTTTATTTCAAAATCAATTTCATCACTAACATTATTTGAATAATAATGAGATAATCCAGGGTAAGAAAATTCACCTGTTTTACTCCAAGTCCACATATTAAAAATTTTCTTTTTTTTCTGGAGAATTACTTTTTGAGTAGGACCCTTTATTTTCAATACAATAGAATCTTTAAAGTTTGAGAAACCATAAACAATGAAATCGGGGGTGTTTTTCTTATCTGATATTCTTATCTCTTTTTCTGAAATATCAAAAGTTAAAACTTCAGAATTTAAATCTGCATTGAAAAAAACTAGTGACAAAAATATAAATTTAATTATCATTTGTATCCTGTATGATAATTCTTGAGTTAATTGAAGGTTCACTTACTAGCTCTAAACCCATTTTAAAACATACAATCATTACAATAACTGCCAACAAAACTCTGATTTGTTCCCCCTTAAATCTTGATGTAAATTTTGACCCATATTGTGCCCCTAAGACACCTCCAATTAATAAAAAAATGGCCAATATAAGATCTACCGATTGATTGTATGTGGCCTGTAGAATTGAGACGTTGAGAGTTACAAAAACAATTTGAAATAGTGATGTGCCAATTGCCGAAACTGTACTCATTCTAAAAAGGTAAATCATTGCTGGAACCATTATGAACCCACCGCCAACACCCATTAGAGCTGATAAAAATCCTACTAAAATTCCTACTGAAATGGGTAAATAAATTGAAATGTATATCTTAGAGTGTCTAAATCTCAACTTCATTGGCAAATAGTCCAAAAAAGTTCTTTTATACTTTTTTCTTTCCGATTTGATGTTTGGCTTTCTAAATATTGATAAAGTACTTTCAATTAGCATTAAAATACCAATAGTAGCCAAAAATATAACGTACAAAATATTTATAATTAAATCAATGTTACCTGATTCTTTTAGAAAGTTAAAAACAATGACTCCAACCGTAGAACCAAATACTCCTCCAACAAGAAGAAATGCACCTATTTCAAAGTCTATATTTTTTCTTTTTCCATGTGCAACTGCTCCCGAAACTGATGAACCTAGTATTTGAACAGCTTCGGTTCCAACAGCAGTTGAAGGCGGTATTCCCATAAAAATTAATAATGGGGTCATCAAAAAACCCCCTCCTACACCAAACAATCCAGACATAAAACCAACAACAAATCCAAAAAACAAAATAAGCAAAATATTAATTTGTATCTCAGCTATGGGAAGGTAAAAACTCATTTTTCCGCAAAACCAATTATTTGTTTTATTTGCCGAATATTACATGAAGCTATTTCATTAGCTTTTTTTACACCATTACTTAGGACGGAATTAATATATGACCTGTCCTTTAATATTTTTTTTAAGTCTTCAGAAATTTTCGATAGCCTTTCAACGACTATAATTGATAAGTCCTCTTTGAAAGATTTAAAATTCTGTCCAGAATAATTTTTAATTATATTTTTTTTTTCATCATCGGTAAAAGCCGCCATTATATTCGTCAAATTATTAATTTCTGGTCTCTTTTCTAATTCTTCAAGTGTCCCAGGAAAATCACCCGAATCAGTCTTAGCTTTTAGAATTTTTTTTTCAATTTCTTTACTAGAGTCAGTAAGGTTTATACGCGAGAAATCTGAAGGATCGGATTTGCTCATTTTGTTGGTTCCATCTCTTAAGCTCATAACCCTGGTTGCATTTCCAGTAATTATTGGTTCTGGTATAGGGAAGAAATCTATATTATAGAACCGGTTAAAACTCTGAGCAATATCTCGACATAGCTCAAGGTGCTGTTTCTGATCTTCTCCAACAGGTACATACATGGACTTATATAGTAGGATATCCGCAGCCATCAAAACAGGATAGGAATAAAGACCCAATGGGGCCTTTTCTTTGTTTTTTCCTGCCTTATCTTTGAATTGCGTCATCCTATTTAACCAACCAATAGGAGTATGACAGCTTAAAATCCATGCTAATTCACAATGGGCAACAACACTCGATTGAGAAAAAATAATACTTTTGTCTGGATTGATTCCCGAGGCAATATAAGCTGCTAGAACTTCCTCTGTGTTTTTTTGCAAATTTTTTCTGTTATCGGGTACTGTAATCGCATGAAGATCAACTATACAAAAAATACAATTCATATTTTTTTGAAGATTTACCCAGTTTTTAATTGCACCTAAATAATTTCCTAAATGAAGGTTGCCGGTTGGTTGTACACCAGAAAAAACTAAATGATTTACTGAATTTTGCTTTTCCATAATAACTTTAAATCCCTTTTATTGGAAAAATATATAAGCAAACCATAAACAATAATAGCACAAAAAATAGTAAAGAGGAGCATCAGAGAGCTTTTGCTAATAAAAAAATATTTTTCATTAGACAATATGTTTAAATCTATAAAATTAGAAATCAAGATTGCCATTATCAAACTACACATAATTGATTTTAAGATTACTGAAATTATGTTTGTCTCGAATGTAATAATTTTTTTTTTATTTAGAAGAAAAAAAAGTAAAATTACATTAATCCAAGCAGAAATTGTTGTTGCTATGACTAAGCCTATATGCTGGTATGGTCCTATCAAAATAAGGTTTAAAATCAGATTTATAAACATGCATATTAAAGAAACATATACTGGGGTCTTGGTATCCTCGCTCGCAAAAAAAGGTGTCACCAAAACTTTGATTAAAATAAAAGCCGGTAATCCTAGACTTAATACCAAAAGAGCCTTTGAGGTTAAGATCGAGTCTGAAAGCGTAAATTCTCCCCTTAAAAATAAAAAATTTACGATCTCATTTGATAAAATAATAATTCCCATTGTTGCTGGAATTGATAAAAGAAAACTAATCTTTATCGAGTTAGAAATATGTATATTTGATTCTTCAAATTTTTTTTCTTTGATCTTCTTGGACAAAACTGGAAGCAATGCCGTGCTGATTGCAATTCCAAATACACCTAGAGGAAGTTGGTTAACTCTATCTGCATAATAAAGATAAGAGATTGAACCGTCTGGTAAGGTTGAGGCTAAAATCATATCTATCAATAAATTTATTTGATATACCCCATTTCCAACCAAAGCAGGAATAAAAAGTTGGAAAAGTCTTTTAGAATCTGAATCAAATTTTACAAAATTAGATAGTTCTTTGAAATGAATTCTTAAACGCACTGAATTTATCTTGAGATTAAATAAAAGCCATACAAGCTGAATAAAACCAGCAACTGAAATTGATAAACTTAAAATTTTTGTGATATTCTCCTTTTCAGAAATCTCACCAGATAAGAACATCAAAACGCTGATTAAACATAAATTTAAAATAATTGGTGTGAATGCCATAGCTGCAAACTTACCAAGAGTATTAAGATACGATCCAACTAATGAAGTTAGGCAAATAAAAAAAACAAAAGGAAATGCTAGTTGGGAATATTGTACAGCCAGTTCTTTTTTTAAAGGGTCATCTTCAAAACCAGGAGCAATAATTGAAATAACAAACGGCATAAAAATTTCAATTATGACTAAGATAAAAAAAAGTGTATTTAATAAAAGGGAAAAAACTTTAGAAAAAAACTTATCTGACTCAATTCGTCCAGAATTTGAAAAAATTCCAGAAACAACAGGAATAAATGCAGAATTCATTGCCCCTTCAGCAAATACTCTTCTAAAAAGGTTTGGTAATTTAAATGCTACAAAAAAAGCATCAGATATCATTCCTGCACCAATTATTCGTGCTATCAATAAATCTCTAACATAACCAAGTATCCTGCTTAAAAAAGTTAACGAACTCAAAGTAGAAATAGCCTTAATAAACATTCTAATATTCCTCGAGTTTTATTTTTATTTCTTTAATCAATGAGTTAATGACACTCTTTTTCAAAATTTTTAAATTCAACTTATTTTTTATATAAAAACTATCTTCAACGTAATCACCGTTTGTAGAGATCTTTGCCATTGTAATTATAATCTGATTTTTTATTAAAATATTTGATAAATCATAAAGAAGTCTTTCTCTATCATTTGTAACCACAACTAATACTGAACAAGTTGTAGAACTACTGTTATCTATAAAAATATCTGCTTTTCTTTTCAAAACATTCTTTTGTTTTGGTGATCGTGTAAGTTTTTCAGGTTCTCCAAATTCTAAATTGGCGATTTTTTTTTTTAGTTTCTTGAGTCTTGAATTAATTTCATTCTGATTAATTTCACCTTCATCGTGAAAAGAAATTTTAAAAGTATCTACTACGTTATTATTTTTTAGTGTGAATATTCTAGCTTCTAAAATTGATATTTTTTCTGATGCAATAACAGATATAATATCTAAGAAAAGTCTAGCTCTATCATTCGTAACAATAATTAAATCAAAAATATTTGAATTTTCAAACTTTTGGATCGAAAATCCAAATTCTTGTTTTTTTTTATCTCCATTAAAAAACTTTTCCATTTGAAAAGTAATTTCTTTTTTAGATTGTAAAAACCAATAATTGAGATCGGTAATCTTTGAGAAAGAACGGAGGTCATCCGTTCTTATCTTTCTTGAGAAACTTAAAATAGATTTCTTAATTTCAAATATTTTTTCGTCGTTTGTTTTAATCTTTTCAGGATAAGCAAATTCATTTTCACATATTTTATATATCTTCTCTAACACAAGTGCTTTCCAATCTGTCCACAAACCCTGATTAACTGCAGAGATATCTGCTATCGTTAATAAGTATAAAGAGTTTAAGTTTTCAATATTTTTTATTTCCTTTGTTAGTTTTTTAATAACTGAAAAATCTTTAAAATCTTTTTTAAATGCATACTCACTGAGAAGTGAATGGTTGGCCACTAACCAAGAGGACCGATAAATTACATTTTGGCTTTCTTTAAGTGATGAAAGAATTTTTTTTGTTAACTCTTCTCCAATCACTTGATGATTACCACCTCTTCCCTTGGCAATATCGTGTAAAAGTGCTCCATAAAATAAAGGCTTTTTATTGAATTTCTTATCCAGGACTGTTTTAGCGTGTTGATAGCTCCCTTTAGACAAATTGTTGTTCGTGATATCCTTTAAAATATTAATCACCATCAAGGTGTGTTGATCAACTGTTAAAGAATGAAACTTATCGAATTGTGTTAAGGAAACAATTTTTGCAAACTGCGGAATAATTTTTGAAATTAGTCCCAAATCATTCAATAAAACTAATTTTCTTTTATCTTTAGAACAAAAAAGAATCTTTTTAAATTCACTTATTACTTTATCAGATTTGAATAGGTTCTTGTTAACACAGGCGTGATTATCAAAAATTAATCTCTGTTCCTCGTTGTTAAGTTTGCTCCGAGAAATCTTAAACATAATCATATTGATGAAAGCTTGTGAATCTAAGTTTGTTGCCTTACAACTTAGTTGGGGTTTCTTTTTGAGAAACTTTTCTTCAATTGCATTCAAAATAATATTCACATAATTTTTTGTGTTTTGAGTTGCTGAAAAAAAATTTTTCATTAATTTTTCTATTTTTTTTTCAGAACTCGAATAATGTTTTGAGTAAATTTTCTCAGCTATCAATTTTTGGTAATCGAATGTTAATTTGTCGCTACCTCTTCTGTTAAAATAATGCAAAAAACAACGCACAGTTAAAAAAAAATTTAAACTCGACTTTATTTTTCTATATTCGCTTTTAAATAATATTTGTTTTTTTGAATAAAGAATCTCTATGATTTTTAAAGCCCAAAAAATCAAGTTTATGTCACGAATTGTTCCAGCATTTTCTTTGATGTTTGGTTCATTTCTAAAAAAGTCCGAACTTAAATTTAATAATCTCTTATTTCTTTCTGTAACTTTTTCTTTAAAGAAAATTCTAGCATGCGCTGAAACATTTTTTTTATAGTTAGATATAAATTTTTTGAAGAATGATTTTGAACCACAAATAAGTCTAGCATCTAACATAGATGTTTTAATGATATGATCCTTTTTTATTAGTTGTGAAGATTCATTTTCCGATCTAACAGCATGTCCAACATTAATTCCTAAATCCCATATTGGATAAAGTATAAATTTTATTATTTCTTCTAAAATTTCTAAATTTAATTCCGAATTATGAAGGAAAAGTAAGTCTAGATCAGAATATGGTGCAAGATGTCTTCTTCCATACCCACCAACAGCACAAACAATAACTTGATCAGATAGATGTTGAACTTTTGTTTTTAAAATTGAATAAAGTTCAACTATACATTGATCAATTATGTAAGAGTTTATTTTGCAAGCACGATAGCCCAAAGGTTTTTTAAAAAAGTCTTTTTCCACAACATCTCTTTTTTTTCGGAATTTTTTTTTTATATAAATAATTTTTTTTTCATCAAATTTTTCAAATCGTAAATTCATTTTTTAATCTAATTCTTTTTTTACTGCATAAAGAATATCGTGTGCAGTCTTTGGAGTTATTTCATCAAGTTTAAGCTTCTTAATTCTTCCGATTATTTTTTTATTTTTTAATGATTCTTCATTTTCTGGTTTAAATTTTATTTTTTCGATTTTCAAATTTTCCTGGCTATTTTTTTGTGTCCTTAAAATCTCTTTAGATTTGGTAATGATTTGCTCATTTATTCCTGCTAACCCTGCAACATGAATTCCAAATGAACCCTCAGATATGCCATCAATTACTTTGTAAAGAAAAATAATTTCTTCGTTCCATTTTTTGATTTGTAAAGTTTTACATTTAATTTGAGAATAAACTTTTTCTAATTTGCAGATCTCTTTATAGTGGGTTGCAAATAAGGTTATACATTTTATTTCTGATACGATAAATTCAAGAACTGCTCTTGCTATTGCAAATCCATCTTCAGATGATGTTCCTCTTCCTAGCTCATCGAGAATAACAAATGAGTTCTCTGAAGCCTCAAAAATTATTTTTGATGTCTCCATCATCTCAGTCATGAAAGTCGACATTCCTTGTGACAAGTTATCAGAAGCCCCTATACGCGTGAAAATCTTGTCAAAAATACTCAGAGTTGCAGATTCGGCTGGCACAAAGCAACCTATCTGATTCATAATGATAATAATCACAGTCTGCCTTAGGAAGGTGCTTTTTCCGGCCATATTTGGACCAGTCATAAGCCATGTTGTTTCTTTTTCATTCAGGAAACAATCATTTGAAGAAAATTCACCTCCTTGTGTTCTTAAACCTTCTTCAACAACTGGATGTCGTGCTTTGTTCAATTTAATAATTTTTTTATTATCAATTTTTGGTCTGGTATAGTCTCTCTCCGAAGATAAATATGCAAATGAAAGCATGACATCAATGAAAGATATTTTCTCTGATATGACACTTAACGTCGTCGCAGAATCATTTATTTTACAACACAATTGTTTATAAATTTTTTTTTCTAATTCAATCGATAACTCTTCAGAGTCTAATATCTGCTTTGAAATTTGAGAAAGTTCTTCAGTTGAAAATCTAACATTATTTACCGTTTTCTGAATATAATTGAACTTGTAGTTACTGTTTTCAATTTTATCTAGGTTCTTATTAGTAACTTCTATAAAATATCCGTGAAAGTTATTAAATTTTATTTTTAAATTATTAATCCCAGTTATTTTAGAATATTCAATTTGTAGCTCTAAGATTTTTTTTCTTTTAACGGTTTTTATATTTCTCAAATTATCCAGTTCATTAGATACCGAGTTTTTAATTGCTCCTCCATTGTTTAAATTTATCGGAGGTGGTTCTTGAATATGAGAAAAGATTAATTCTTTTATCTTCAGATTTTTTTGTCTAAGTTTTGTATCCGGAATCAATGATTTCAATTTATCCTGCGAACATGAAATTATTTTAGCAAAGACTGATTCGGCTTTTTCAATGAAATTTTGAATCATTATGGTATCTCGTGGGTTGTTTGTAAAAGCACTAATTCTTGATAAGGCTCTTTCTCCGTCCGGCAGTCCAGTCAATTCAGTTCTAATTTCAGTAAGCAAATTTTTATCATCTATGAAACTTTGTACACAATCATGTCTGAAATTAATAATTTTTTTGTCTATTTCAGGATTCTTCAGGAATTCTCGAAGCAATCTACTTCCAGATGAAGTTTTTGTAGAATCTATTGTATCAAGAAGGCATCCCTTTTTTTCACCATTAGTTTTTTGAAATATTTCTAAACTTTTCTCAGAAAAATTATCTATTTGCAAATAATCTTTTTTTTCTATTTTTTTAATTTTATTTAAATTTGGAATGTTGTTTTTTTGCGTGAGCTCAAGATAACTATACAATGCACCAATGGATGAGATTTCTACTTCTCTGAGTTCTTCAATTTTTGCTAAAGAAAGAAGCTTTGTTAATTTTTTTAGTTTTTCTTTGTTATTTTTTTCATCAAAAAAAGAATCAGACAACTTCGTAATTTTTTTCTCATAGAATTTTGATTTATCCTCTAAGTAGGTATTTAGAGATGAAAACTCTTCTATTATTATTTCTTGCGGCTCTATTTTTTCTACTACCTCTGACAAATCGTCTTGAAAATGAATACCAGAGAAAAACTGATACTTAATTACTCCAGTTGACATATCAACCCAGGATAAACAGGTTTCTCCTTTATTATGATGAATACTAATGAGATGATTATTTGACTTTGAATTGAGGAGAGATTCGTCCAAAATTGTTCCAGGAGTTATAATTTTAACAACGTCCCTTTTAAAAATTTTAGGGTTTTTTACTTGATCGTTTTCGTCTGGCTCTAATTGCTCAGCGATCGCCACCTTAAAATCTGCTTTAATTAATCTCGAAAGATATGTTTGAGCGGAGTGTGCCGGAACTCCACACATTGGGATATCTTTGTCATTTAATTTTCCTCTTTTTGTTAATGCAATGCCTAGACAATTTGCTGCTTTTTTTGCATCATCAAAAAAAAGCTCATAAAAATCTCCCATTCTGTAAAAGAGAAGATATTCTTGGTGTCTATTTTTCACCTCCAGATATTGTGCCATCATGGGTGTTATTTTGGCTTTAGAATTATTTTCTTTAACAGAAAAACCTTTAATATCAGGTTGTTTTAGTTTCATTTTTTCATTAAGTTAATATAAGTTATTTAAACATTTTCATGTATCTTCATAAAGACATAATTATAGTTTTATCGTTTCTATCTTTTGGTTTTTTGGTAATTTCGATTCTTTTTTATAAGGACGTAAATAAGATTTTGAATGATTTGCGCACATTCAGTGGAAAACCGATCAAGTCTTCAAAGTATTTTTTTTTTAGATTTTTTGAACCAATTATTTTTAGGATTAATAATATAGTGTCAGAACAACAATCCATGTTCAAAACCGCTAGATTAAGAGTTTATTTTTATGATTATTTTTTTAAACATTTTCCGGATCCTCTATTAATAATTGATACTAATCAAAACATTGTTGATTATAATATTTCTTGTGAAACTCTGATTGGAGAAAATGCGCTTGATAAAAATATTTTCTCTGTATTACGAATACCAGAACTTGGTGAACTTATTAAAGATTCTGTTAAAAAAAAAAGGCCCATAGAATCTGAAGTAAATTTAATTTATCCAAAAGAAAAGTTTTATCGTATTTGGATATCAGGCCGAAGAAGTGTAGGCGATAATAGCTTGAACTTCATTCGTCTTTATGATTCCACTGTTGAGAATAATTTTCAAGATATGCAGCGAGAATTTATAGCTAATGCAAGCCACGAATTAAAAACTCCGATTTCTTCCATAATGGGTTATTGTGAAACTTTAATACAAGATAATAAATTAGATAGTAAAAAACGAAAAGGCTTTCTGAACACCGTTATGAGTGAATCTCAAAGAATGTCACTTCTTGTTAAGGATCTTTTATCACTACAAAAAATTGAGAGATTGGAGCATTCTCCTCCTGAAGAACATGTTAACTTAATTGAAATACTTGATGAAGTTTCATCAATCATTTCAAGAAGAAAGTTTCCAAATAAAACAAAATATGTTTTTGAAATACCAAAAAAAAAAATTTCAATTTATGGCGATCAATCTGGTTTAGAACAAGTTTTTGTTAATATCATTGAAAACGCAATAATACACAGCAATTCAAAAAAACCAATCATAATTAAGCTTACAGAATCTTCCTCTCAGGTTATCTTTAGTGTTCAAGATTTTGGAATTGGTATACCAAATCAACACCTACCATTCTTAACCAAAAGGTTTTTTAGGGTAGACGCTGCACGCTCTCGTAATTCAGGAAATACAGGACTTGGACTATCCATTGTGAAACATACATTAAACAGGCATAACGCTGAATTGCAGATTTTTTCTGAAGAAGGAAAAGGATCTACGTTTGAAATCACTTTTCCAAAAAAAAGAATTGGTTTGTTGCAGTAAGACAACAAAATCTCGTTTAATTCGAATTTGTGTTAGTTGCCATAAAACTGCAACATCGCGTATTTAGATTTTCTTTATTAATAATATAAAAAGGAAATAAAAATGAACAAATATTATGCTGGACTCATTTTAGGAGGCGTACTTGTTTTCTCGGGACAAACTCAAGCTCAAGATTACTCAGCTCAAATTGACGCACTTCAAAATGAAGTACTAAAGTTAAAAGAAAAAATGAATAAAAATGATGGAAAAAGCAAGGCCTATTTTAATAAGGGAAAAGGCTTGAGTATTAAGAGTAATGATGGAAAGTATTCTTTCCAAATCAAGGGTCGTGCGATGTACGATATTTCTCAATATGGTGGGTTTCATGAAGGCGATGGAGTTGGTGAAGGCGACAAGTTCGATGGTTTTGGTGCTGAATTCAGAAGATTACGTTTTTCATTTAAGTTGAAAGTTGGAGATGGGTGGAGTTTCGCATTCCAGCCAGATTTTGCTGAAACTGTTGGCGACGACAGTGGGGGTGAAGCTGCAGGCACCAAAGGTGTCGATGTTAAAGACGCTTTTATTGGTAAAAAAATAAAGGGTATCGGAAACTTTATGTTTGGAAACGTTAAATCAGCTGGAGGAATGTATGAGAATACAAGTTCAAACAGTTTGCTAATGATGGAACGTCCTATGTATAACGAATTTGCAAACCTTGCTCACAGAGCTGGCATTCATTATGATTCAAGTGGTGCATTCGGTAAAAACTTGCACCTGAGAGTTTCAATGACCTACGGTAACGAAGGAGCGTGGAGACAAGAACAAGAGAATGGCGACGGAACTGAAACTTCTTTTAACCATTCTTTTGCTGCTCATTATACTGGGAATCTTGGAAAAAAACATCAATATTTAATTGGTGGTTCATATACTATTGAAAGACCTCTTAATGACAATGCCCGCAGTGTAAGTTTTAGACAACAAGGTGTTCACACACTGGGTGAAAAAATTGTTGACACAACTATTTCGAACATTTCATCATATTCATATGGAGGACCTCAAGCCATTTATACTAATGGACCATGGTTTGCAAGTGCAGAGTACTTCTTTATAAATGGAAATAGAGTTGACGGGTATGAGACCTATGACGATTACTCAGCTAGAGGCGGTTCACTATATGCTCAATATTTCTTTAATGGAGATGCTAATGTAAAAATTAGTTCCAAAAAAGGAAAAATTGGTGGAGTCAAATGTAAATCCCCGACTGGATGCACAGCATTTAAAGTTATGGCAGAGTCTATCGATGCTAGGGATAGCGAACTAAATGGAACTGCTGGGACTCACGCAAAAGCTTTTCATGTTGGACTAAATCATTATTTCAACAGTAATGTTAGATTGATGATTGATGCAGCAAGAGGTGTCTACATCGGAGGTCACAGTGACTTTGTTCAAAGAGAGACCCAGAGGCATGTTGCGACGTCTGCACAGGCAAGACTTCATTTAAAATTCTAATAATTTTATATATTTTTTAGTAAAAGTGGTGGGTTAATGCCACCCCCTTTTATTAAAAAAAACTTCTTTAAATTGTGAATATAGTCTTGAGTATTATTTGTAAATTCTAATTTAAAAAACTATCAACATTATTTATCTAATTCTTTTTGAAAATATTTATGAACAATTTTGTCTTGGTTCTCTAAAAGCCAATCTATCGATGGCTCGTCTTTCATTGCTTTCTTTATTGCACTCGTGGTCGCCTTACGATGAATATCAAAAAGTATTTTGTGATCTAAATTTTTGTCTTCAGCTACACTTGGATTCAACCATACTGATATAATAATGCCTACATCATTAACTATTTTCTTTGGAATATAGCCCTCTCTAACGGAATCTAACACACCATTAGCAATAGCTCCTTGAACTGTTCCCATCAGAATATTGGTATATCTGTCGTCTTTGACGGTGACCTTGCTCACCATTAATGTTGCTGGTCTAACCATTACGTCTGTGTTCATTATCGCAAGAACTTTCGTATGTCCTTTAACTTGATTGCCCAGTAAAGTAGCGAAAGCTGTTCCAAATGGGCCGTTAAATTTTCCGATAACTACTTCCGGCTCAGCTGCTGTTCCTGGTGGTCCTCCAGCAATTAGTGACTCACCAACTTTGATGTCAAAATTATCACTCATAAGTTTACTCCTTTTAAAATTAGATCAATTTCTTTAATTTTTTCTTAAGTTCTACAGCTTTACATGCTAATTTTATATATTTGGGTAGTGGAAGCAACAATAAATATTATCTAAATGCTATTGAAGAATATA